>Ga0213872_10000046_pt1 | contig 109934 bp, 104 predicted proteins | sample VelepicomBERX_R2_FD_160071 | JGI IMG/M metagenome (GOLD analysis project Ga0213872, IMG submission 160071) | Rhizosphere microbial communities from Vellozia epidendroides in rupestrian grasslands, the National Park of Serra do Cipo, Brazil - RX_R2 | ecosystem: Host-associated > Plants > Roots...
CGATCGAGCGCACAGACCACGGCGCGCCAATGCCGAGCGCCGCTTCGAAGACTCTGGCTGTCATGGCACCACCTCACCGAGTGATTAACCAGGGCCGATCGTACCCACTCGAAATTCAAGAGAGGCCAGAATTTGAAGTAGGCGTTGGCGCCTAGCGGCCAGCAGTCGACGGTTGCAGTGGCCCGCTTTGGTGCTGTCTGAATTGAGCGAGTCAGGCCCCCTCGAGGGGCACTCAGGTCAAGTTCGTCAGCGGTAGTCGTGTTCATGCTGGTCCCTCGCCGCGAACAGTACGACATCAGCGTCACGAATCACGAACAAAACGACGCATCCGGAATGACCAAAGGGGATGATCAGCTCACGAAACTCTCTTTGCACCTCGGATCGACGGCAGCTGTGTGGTGCGAACGATAGGATCCCCATCGCGCGCTCCACCGCATCGCGGAACCTGAAGAGGCAGGTGTCATCCGGCGTGTTGCTGGCCAGCTCGCGCAGAATGGTGTGCTCCTCCAGGCGCTCGATGTCCTCCTGGAACGTGACAGTCGGAAAGACCCTGTATCCGCTCAACCCGCAGCTCGCTTGCTCTTGGCAGCCCCCGCCTCACGGATGCGCTGCTGTGCGGCCTTGGCACGCCGCTCCATACCAGCTAGGAACTCATCAGCAGTCAACAATCCGACGCTCTTGTCAGCACTGCGCAATGCCTTCTTCGCCCGGGCGACAGCGGCACTCTGCTCGGCGCGGAATTCGGCCTCGCGGCAAACGGCGTTCTCGATGAACTGCGTCAATGACTCGCCTTCTCGCAGCACAGCCTCAAGACTGGCCTTGGTCTCGGGCGCAACACGGATGGGCGGCAAAGTGGCGGAGCGACTCATTGGGGAATCGTATAGCATTTGCTATACATATACAAGTCGGCAGCCGCGACCTGAGTCCAATTCGACCGCTGGGGCGGTGCTTGGGTCCCAGCTTTTCCGCATATGACCCCTGCGAGGCCTCCTCTGAGTAGCTGTGTATGAGAGGGGGCGTCCTTGATCATCACAGGGGGATGAGAACTGATGAACGCCAGCTCCCGGCCGTTGAATCCGAGAAGTTGAAGGACGGCAACGGGTCGGGAAGCGTCGGTCGCGCATCAGGCCAATTCAGTCATACGCGGGTAGGCATTCCATGGCCTCACCAGAGCGCCCTGCCTGCCACCCAGTTTCATGGACACCGCACTCTGTCCAATTCGTCAGAGCGACTTAGAGATGCCGAAGAAGAATCCACGGCGCGCCCCGAACTGCGGCGCGCCCACGCCCACACCCGTGCCATTGCGGATCTCGTACACGTGGTCGAACGCGTTCACGACGTCGAGCCGCAGCGTCACATCGCCAGCACTTCCCAGCTGGAACTGATGGCTTGCGGCGAGGTTGACCTGCGTGTAGGTGGGCAGATGCGCCCCGTTGGGAATGCTGCTGCCATCCGCCAAAATCTGGTCAGCACGCAGACCCGATCCAAGGATGGCGTCCACACTCAGGCGCGTACCTTGCCACAGGTACGACGCGCCAGCCGAGCCCGTGACGCGCTGCTCATGATCCAGGTGAATGTAGTGGCTTGCAATGTAGGTCAGGCGATCAGCGCCGAAGTTGAACTGCGCCGAGTTGATGTCCTGGCCGCGGGCGCTTTGGAACGCGACATTGCCATACATCGATAAGTTTCGATCGACGTAATTCAATTTCAGCTCCGTGCCAAGCTGTTTGCCCTGCGAGTAGTTGAACGGTGTCAGGATGATGGGCGCGCCGAACTGCCCCTCGTCGATCAGGTTCTTCGAGCGCTTGTAGTACGCGTCGATGCCTGCCGTGAACCCGGGACTAATGGTCTGGTCGACACCGATGTCGAAGTAATTCGCGCGCTCGGCCTTGGGCGTGTCAGCTTGCGTGACCGCGGGCGCTGCTGTCGTGTTGGCGAACTTCGCCACATCCTCGCTGCCGACGAGCTCAAACGGCGGCGGGGAGAAGTAGCGTGAGAAGCCGCCATGCACGATGGTCGTTGGAGATGCATTCCAGACCACGTTCACACGCGGGCTCAACTGATGGCCGTTGGTATAGGCCTCAAGATTATCGAAGCGCAAGCCATAGTTCAGGGTCAGACCCGGCCGAAGAAGCCATTCATCCTGCAAATACACACTCTCTATTGACTCGACCTTGCTGCCGTTGTCGACGATGGATACCGGTACAGTGCCGGGGTTGCCCGCATTGTCGGTGGGCAGTACCTGCGATGTTGTCAGGCTCAGCGACTTGTCACGCTGCACGAACACGCCACCGCGAATGGTGTGGTTCGCGTCGAGCTTGTAAGCCGCGTCCGATTGGACTGCCACGGCCGTGTTGCGCTTGAACGCATCTTGCGCAATGCCGTTGTACAGAAGGTCTCCAAGCGGATCAGGAGTGAACTTCAGGCTCGAGTAGCGGCCCGTGATCGACGTCTGCCAATCGAGTGGGCCTTCCGAGTGCTGGAAGCTCAGGAAGCCGAAGTGCGTGATCTCGCGCTGGTTCTCGTTGAGGTTATCACTTGGGTAGGCAGTTTGTCCGTTGACGTCAAGCCCCAAGGATGGCTGCAAGCCGCGCTGGTTCGGAATCTGGAATGTACCCACCGAGGTGCCTGCGCCGACTGCGACCCGGTTGCCTGCGTCCAGCACGTCCTCGACGTAGCCGAACGCATGGTGCTGACGCGTGTGGTCGTGCAGGGGCGTCGAGCTGCCGTCCGGCGACTCGATCCCCAGCCCGCTGCGCAGAGCGTCGGCCGTCACGAAGTAGTGAATGTCGCCCGAGCCGCCCGCGTAGCTGATGCTGGGTTGAACCGTGCCGTGGCTGCCCCCATAAATGGAGATGGAGCCGCCTGGCTCGATGGTATCGGTCTTCGTCTTGATGTCGATGATGCCGGCGGTGCGCAGGCCATACTCGGCGGGCAGCGCACCCGTCACGAGGGTGACCGACTCAATCACCCTCGGATCGAGCGACTGGCCGAACACGCTGATGCCCTCGGGCAGGATCAGGCCGTTGATTCGGTACTGCAGCCCGTTGTGCTCGCCGCGAACGTGGAACTGGCCGAACGAATCCTGCGCCACTTCCGGCGCCTGAAGCAAGACCTGGTTCAGCTGCACGTTGTCGCCGCCTGGCATCGCGTTAATCGCGGCCGCGTCGAGCGTATAGATGGACGCCCCCGTCTGCGTCTGGATGCCGGTCCGCGCGTCGTTGAGCCGCTTGATGCGTCCGGTGACCTCTACACGCTGCAGTTGCTCAGTGGTCGCGGTGGACGGGGACACATCAGAGGTCTGTTCGCCGGCGACCGGCGTGGACTCGGCGCTGGAAGCAGCGCTGACGGAACTGGATTGCGCGAGCGCATCGATGGGTTGGAACGCGGCAAGGGTAGTGATGGCCAGCGTCATGCCGCTGAAAACGGGCTTGAACATATGAAATCTTTCTGAACTCGGATTGCGAGGACAACCCTGCAGCGAATGCCGCAAGGCCGATGACGGGAGATCGTTCAGAAAGTGCCAGGAGGATCGCGCGCTCGCGCTTGCGGGGCATCGGCAGCGCGGAGCGCGAAGCACTCCGTCAATCCCCAGTGTTCTTCAGTCGGCAGAAGCGCCAGCACGACGACCGCTGTGGCGACGGCACCGACAATGTGCGCGAACGCCAGGCAGACGTCGCACCGCATGCCGGGGGGCTGTGTATCCGCCTCGGCGCTTTGCAGCGTGCCGATGCGCTGCACGAAGTGGCTGAGCTCATGCAGCAGCGCGCCCTGCTGGCTGGACACCAGGCAGAACGCGAGAAGCAGCGAGCCCCAGATTCTTCGCATCGTCAATTCCTGCCAGGCGTGCATGCACACGCCCACAAGGAGTTGCCACCCTCGTCACGATAGAACCGGGACTCGTTCAGGCGGGGATCACGGACGCTCCTGGGCGATGAGTCGTAGCTGTCTGGCTGCACCTGAGGCGTGGGCGACGTTGCAAACGGCCAAGCCGGCGCAATAGCGGCGCTCGTGCCCACGGGCGCCAAGCGCCCGCAAGAAACAGGAACCATGAAGAAATCCTTCTGAACTCGAATGCGAGGCACCTCCGCTTCAGACCGTCATGCGGTCAGACGAGGCAACATTACGAAGATCAGGCGGACAAAGGGGGCCCGCGGCTGCGGGCGAGAGGGAGCGACGCTGCGGCGACGCTGCGGACGGTTTCTGACGCGAAGTGATATTGCAGGTCATCGGCCTTGGGCATGGCCACTGCATCGAACTTCGCCAATGCCCCGATCTGCGCGAAGCTCAGGCAGGTCAGGCAGACGTCTCGGGCCCCATCGTGCGCCTCAGCCCTCGGCGCCGACGCGGCGGAATCGGTAACGGAATGCCAATGGCTCAATTCATGCATCAGTGCACCCTGCTGCGATAGCAGAAGGATGCAAAGCATCAGGACTGACAGAGTCAGCCTGCTCATGCGGGAAAAAGACGTTGCCATGGACAAATCAAAACGCTTGTCAGAGTGAGACCGACAACTGCATAGCGGAATTATGCGCGTCACCAGGGATAGCGCGAACATTCGGATTCTGGGGCGAAACCGAAGAAGCTGAATGTCTCAATTGGGAAGCATCGGTCGCGCATCAGGCCAATCCTGTCATACGCAGGTAGGAATTCCATGGCCTCACCAGAGCGCCCTGCCTGCCCCCAAATTCATGGGACACCGCACTCTTACCACCCTTGCATCCAGGTCGTGATCTGCAGAGTCGCCTTGGCGACGTGTTTTTCCACCGTGCTGATGCTCACACCATGGCATTGAGCGATAGCTTTGTAGGACATCCCGTCGACGCGGTGGGCCAGGAAGATTTCGCGAGTCTTGTCGTTCAGGCGGCCCAGGCACTGTCCCATGCGCACGACACGCTCACGAGCGAGCACGATCGCCTCAGTATCCGGCGCCGTATCAAGCAAAACAACATCTTCCAGAGCAACCTCCTCGCCGTGGTTGATGTGAGCACGATGTGCGTCGATGGACAAGTTCAGCGCGGTTTTCATCAAGAACGCCTCGGGCCGTTCCACAGCTTGATCTCGCCCGTAGCAGTTCAACCGGATCCAGGCCTCCTGCACGATGTCGTCTGCATCCTGCTGCGATCGACCACGTCGCATCAGCGCCGCCCTCACGCGAGAGAACAGGTGCGGCCAGTCCGTGCTCATTTGCACGTCGTCGCCCCGGGCGTCAGCGACCCGGCCGGCCCTCGTCCTAACGGCCGCGACAGACTGCAGACTTGGTGGCTGCAATTGCGGGCTGGAGTGCCGCGAGCGTTCTGCCCGCGATGGCTTCCAGACCTAGGGCTACGCTGATTAAGTTGGCGCTTCCGGGTTGATCAGGTGGCAAGGCTGCATGCGTCTTGGCAACATGACGGCATGAAGCAAACAACCCTTGCAGCGGCTGCAGATCAGGGGGCGGAGTTTGAGCGATTTCGCAAGCCCACCAGACGCGACGTGTTCCTGCAGACGATGGAGTCAATCGTTCCATGGACGGCGCTGTGCAAGGTGATCGAGCCTCACTATCCGAAAGCGGGCAAGGGTCGACCGCCCATTGGGCTTGAGCGCATGCTGCGCATGTACTTCGTGCAGCACTGGTTCAACCTGGCCGACGAGGCCTGCGAGGAGGCCTTGCTCGACAGCACGGCGCTACGCCGCTTCGTGGGCATTGACCTGGGACGCGAGCGTGTTCCGGACGGCACGACGCTGCTGAAGTTCCGCCGGCTGCTCGAAGACGACAAGCACAAGCTCGGCGCTGCGTTGTTCGCCAAGGTCGGAGAGGTGCTGCAGAGCAAGGGCATGAAGGTCGGCACGGGCACCATCGTGGACGCCACCATCATCTCGGCACCGAGCTCGACGAAGAATGACAAAGGTGAGCGCGACAGCGAAATGCATCAGACCCGCAAGGGAAACCAGTGGTTCTTCGGCATGAAATTGCACATCGGCGTGGATAGCGAGACTGGCCTGGCGCACAGCGCGGTGGTGACGGCCGCCAACGTGCACGACAAACATCCGTTGCCGCGGTTGCTACACGGGGCGGAGCGCGAGGTCTTCGGCGACAGTGCCTACGCCGCCCAGCAAGCGCTGATCGCGACCACGGCGCCGAACGCAGTGGATCGAACCAATCGACGCGTCAACGGGACCGGGCTGGTCGCCGACCTGGAGCGCATCGTGAACCGCATCAAGTCCAAGACGCGCTCGCGGGTGGAGCACATGTTTGCGGTCGTGAAGCGTCAGTTTGGCTTCACCAAGGTTCGCTACAAAGGGCTGGCCAAGAACGCCACGCGAGCGTTCGTGGCGCTGGGCTTGGCCAACATCTATATGGCGCGCAAGCGCCTGCTGGCATGAGTGCGTCTGCTGTGGGCGCGCGAGGCGCACGCTGCCTCGTAGTGGCCTGGAATTACGGCATTGACGCGGTAAACCGACGTCAATGCCAGCAAGTCAGACACCGGCGCCACGCAGCATCGAAATCGTCTACTTGTTCAGCGTAGCCCTAGTCAGCGAGTTCGCCGCGACGCGAAGCGCACATGCTTCGGTCGCGAAGCAGCCGTGCCGTCCAAGCGCGCAAGCAAGGCCAATTTGCTGGTCATCGGCAATGTATTCCGCTTCACCGACCGCCCGGCGGCATGCAGCCGACAAATGAAGCAACACATTCCATCTCGAGATTGCAGGGCGCCATCGCTTGATCATTTCCGGGTATCTCGTGCCCCACCCCTCACGCTCCACGCGCGTCAGCGCGTTGAGCATCGCCTCCAAATTTCGCATGCCAGCGATGGAACGCAATTCACGGGTTGCCGCGACACGGTCGCGCCGCGCCACAAGCGCCAATGCAACGGCAAGATCGTGTTCGATCGGCCGCAACGCGCCTACCCCCAAGAGCGGCGGTCCGCCTGCGAGCCAGGCGTTTGCTGGGGGGATGGTCGTCGTCATCCATTGCTCCGAGCCTTGATCGGTTCATTGAACGTCCTAATATTACATTAAACGCGGTTATCGAATCAAGCCATCAAAGGGACATTTTTTGTCTTTTTGGGGCGTTGTATGTCTTCATCGACCACTCGTAGGCGAACAGGTGCTGGCGAGGCTTTGGCACAGAAGCTTGGCCAGAGCATTGCGAAACACCGTAAGGCCCGCGGCGTGACGCAGGAAGAGTGGTGATGTCCCGAGCCGTGGTGTAAGTCGATGACCTGAACAGGCTGAGATTCACATGCTCAGCGCGCCACTGCGGGCAGCCGAGTGGGAGCAGTATCGCTGAGGGACTGCAGCCCCTCCAGCGTCATGTAGCGACGGTTCAAGGACCACTCGTCGTTCTGCTCCAGCATCATGGCGCCGACCAGGCGCGTGATGGAGCTCTCGTTGGGGAAGATGCCCACGACGTTGGTTCGCCTCTTGATCTCGGCATTGAGCCGCTCCAGCGGGTTCGTCGAGTAGATCTGCGCCCAGTGCGAACGCGGGAACGTCATGAAGGCGAGCACGTCGTCCTCAGCCTGATCCATGCACGCAGCCAGCTTGGGAAGCTTCTCTCGGAACTGGTCCGCGACCGATCTCCACTGCGCGCGGGCCGCCTCGGGGCTGTCCTGCACGAACACCGTGCCGATGGCCGCCGACACCATGCGCCGCTGCGTCTTGTTGGCGAACGCCAGCGCGTTGCGCATGAAGTGAACCCGGCAGCGCTGCCACGTGGCCTTGAGCGTCTTGGCCGCGGCGGCCTTGATGCCCTCGTGGCTGTCGCTGATCACGAGCTTCACACCGCGCAGGCCCCGACGGTTCAGGCTTCGCAGGAACTCCGTCCAGAACGGCTCAGCCTCACTGGCGCCGACCTTCATGCCCAGCACCTCACGCTGGCCCTCGGTGTTCACGCCCACCGCTACTATGACGGCCACGCTGACAATGCGTCCGGCCTCGCGTGTCTTCACGTAGGTGGCATCGATCCACAGGTACGGCCAATCTCCCTCCAGCGAGCGCCCCAGGAACGCGTTGACTTGCTCGTCGAGCTCAGCGCATAGCCTCGACACCTGGCTCTTGGACACGCCACTCATGCCCAGCGCCTTCACCAGATCGTCCACAGAGCGCGTGGAGATGCCTTTGATGTACGCCTCCTGGATCACCGCTGTCAGCGCCTTCTCGGCCGTCCTGCGGGGCTCCAGAAACTCAGGGAAGTAGCTGCCCTGGCGCAGCTTGGGGATCTTGAGCTCGACCGTGCCGGCTCGGGTCTCCCAGGTGCGCTCTCGGTAGCCGTTGCGACTGTTGATTCGCTCCGCGCTCTTCTCGTCGTAGCCAGCGCCGCAGCGCCCTTCGACATCGATCTCCATGAGCCGCTGGGCCATGTACTGCACCATCTGGCGCAACACGTCGATGTCGGATCCCTTCTCGGCGAGTTCCGCCAATGCGATAGTAGAGGTGGTCATCGTGTTTTCTCCTAGGGTCAAGTTGCTGGGTCGCACCTCAACCATATCCAGGGTCATCCACGATGGCCAACCTCATTGGTGGCCCACCTCAATCTCTTACACCACGCGCCGGGACATCACCGGAAGAGTTGAGCGAACGACTATTGATCGACCCCAAGTCCATGGCCCGTATTGAGCGTGGGGGCGTTTTGCCATCACTGCAACGCGTCTTTGAAATGAGTGAAGCTTTGGGTGTGCCCCTGAATCAATTGCTGGGTGAGGCATCCCCGAGCGACGAAGATCTAGTTGTCTGGTTGGGACAACGCGTTCAATGCTTGTCGGAGGAAGATCGCTCGCGAGTTTTGGATCTCATCGAGCGCCTGGCGAGGTAACACCAGCCTCGTAGGTCCGCTGCCCGCAACCCGACATGTGGCCAGCACCCGTACCCCGCGCAGTGCGCAGTGCGTCCCGGTGAGGTGCCTCGGCGCGCGTTGCCGGCCAGCCGCTTCGCACAACTTCTTAGATCGAGCACTTGCCTGTTCGTTCTTGACGAAGAAGGGGACGCCAGCTAGCGACGCCAATTCAAGGCTCTCGCCGAACAGGCAATTCGAATGCGGCCGTCCGGCTGGCGGCCTGAAGGATTCTGTGCTTGAGTGCCAAACGCGGCGGCGTTTTCGGCCGCAGCCCGTAAATTTGGCGGGATCGATGTGGGCACTTTATCGACTGTTAGCATTCAAAATTATTAAGAAAAGCAACTTAGGTGCTCCTTGAAACTCGCCACCTGGAACGTCAACTCCCTCGCCGTGCGCCTGCCCCAGGTGCTGGACTGGCTGGCCGCCAACCCGGTCGATGCGCTGGTGCTTCAGGAAACCAAGCTGACCGACGACAAGTTCCCCACCCTGGAGATTGGCCAGGCCGGCTACCAGGTGCAGTGGTTCGGACAGAAGACCTACAACGGCGTGGCGCTGATCAGCAAGAGCGTGGCCACAGGGGTGGTCAAGAACATCCCCGGTTTCGCTGACGACCAGGCCCGGGTGATTGCAGGTACGGTGGACGGCGTGCGCGTGATCGGCGGCTACTTCCCCAATGGCCAGGCGCCCGACAGCGAGAAGTTCGTCTACAAGATGGGCTGGCTGAACGGCCTGCGCGCCTGGCTCGCCGACGAGCTCAAGCAGCACGAGAAGCTCGTGCTGATGGGCGACTTCAACATCGCCCCCGAAGACCGCGACGTCTACGACCCAGTGGCCTGGGCCGGCCAGATCCACTGCACGCCTGAGGAGCGCGCGCACTTCCAGGGCCTGCTGGAGCTGGGCCTGGTGGACGCCTTTCGCCTCTTTGAGCAGCCGCCCAAGAGCTGGAGCTGGTGGGACTACCGCAATCTGGCCTTTCGCAAGAACCAAGGGCTGCGCATCGACCACATCCTCGTGTCGAACCCACTGCGCGCTTCGGTCGAGGCGTGCATCATCGACAAGCTGCCGCGCAAGAACGAACGGCCAAGCGATCACGCACCGGTCGTGGTAACTATTACCTAAGTTCTAAGGGCACCCTGGACTGGCGCGCATGCAGCTCATCCTGCCCACGCGACGCCCTGTCGCAAAACCTGATTCAGCTCCCTGATCGGCCACGGCCTTGCGGTGATACTCGCGCCCGGCGAGAAGAGTTCGTCACGGTCAAGCCGACATTGCAGGGAGGGATTCCATGAGTTCACGGACCGCCAAGGTCAGGGCCTTGCTGCGCAAGCTGCGCTGGTGGCTTGCCGCCGCCATCCTCATCGCCGCCTGGCGCGTCTATGCGCACGTGACGGCGCCACCGCCACCGGTGCCGCCCACGGGCGACGTCAAGCAGGGCGACATCGTGCAGACCGTGCAGGCGGCAGGCACGCTGCAGGCCAAGACCAAGGTCGACGTCGGTGCACGGGCCAGCGGCCAGATCAAGGAGATCCCGGTCGTGCTGGGCCAGGCGGTCAAGAAGGGCGATCTTCTCGTGCTGCTCGACCCTGAGCTCGCGCAAAGCGACGTGCTGCGGGCCGAGGCCTCGGTGGCCCAGCAGCGGGCCTCGCTGGACGCCCGGCGCGTAGACCTGGACGCGGCACGTCGCGAGATGGAGCGCCAGCGCCGCCTCCTCAAGGGCGAGGCCACCGCCGCCAACGACGCCGAGAAGGCCGTCGACGACTACGCCCGGCTCGAGGCAGACGTGCGCGGCCAGGCCGCCAACCTCGCGCAGTTGCAGGCTCAGCTCGACACCAGCAAACTCAACCTCGGCTACACCCGCATCACTGCGCCCATGGACGGCGTGGTGGTCAACATCAATGTGCAGGTGGGCCAGACCGTGATCGCCGTGCAGACCACGCCCGTCATGGTGACCCTGGCCGACTTGGACACCATCACCGTGCGCACCAAGGTGCCCGAGGCCGACGTGCAGTCGCTGGCCGTGGGCCAGAAGGCCAGCTTCGCCACGCTCTCGGGCGACGGCCGCCGCTACGAAGGCAAGCTGCGCGTCATTCAGCCCATCCCCGAGCGGGCCGGCAACGCAGTGTTCTACAACGCCCTGTTCGAGGTGGACAACCGCGACCGCAAGTTGTTCAACGACATGACGGTGCAGGTGGACGTGGAGACCGGCGAGGCGAAGAAGACCCTGACGATGCCCATCGTGGCGCTCGGAGAACGCAGCAAGGACGGCGCCTACGCCGTGACCGTGGTCGGCAAGGACGGCAAGAATGAGTCGCGCCAGGTGCGCACCGGCCTGCACGACGCTGGCAAGGTGCAGGTGCTCTCGGGCGTGAAGGCCGGCGAGAAGGTCCTCCTGGCGCCGTCTGCGGCCTCCGCACCGGATGGTGCAACCGTCACGGTCAGCTGATCATGCCCCTGATCGAACTGCGAGGGGTCGAGCGCCACTACAAGCTCGGCGACAACGACGTGGCCGCCCTGGCCGGCGTGAGCCTCAGCATCGAGGCGGGCGAGTATGTGGCGATCATCGGCCAGTCGGGTTCGGGCAAGAGCACGCTCATGAACGTGCTTGGCTGCCTGGACAAGCCCTCAAGCGGCCACTACCGCATTGCCGGCCGCGACACCTCCGAGCTGGATCCGGACGAACTCGCCGCCCTGCGGCGCGAGCATTTCGGCTTCATCTTCCAGCGCTACCACCTGTTGGGCCACCTGGACGCGCGCGCCAACGCGGCCCTGCCGGCCGTCTACACCGGTGCCAGCAGTGGCCGCCGTCTGGGCCGCGCGCGCGCGCTGCTGGAGCGGCTGGGCCTGGCCGAGCGGCTGGATCACAAGCCCAACGAACTCTCCGGCGGCCAGCAGCAGCGCGTGTCGATCGCGCGGGCGCTGATGAACGGTGGCCAGGTCATCCTCGCTGACGAGCCAACAGGCGCGCTCGACTCCGCCAGCGGTGCGGAGATGCTGCGCCTGCTGGGTGAGCTCAATGCGCGCGGCCACACGGTCATCATCGTCACGCACGACGCCAACGTGGCCGCCCAGGCCCGCCGAGTCATCAGCATGCGCGACGGCCTCATCGTCAGCGATGCGGGCACGCCCGAAGGCCATCAGCCGGTGCCGCCACAGCATGCCGAGACAGAGGGCGGCAACCGGTTTCAGCGCGTGGCCGTGCAATGGCGGGAGGCAGTGCAGACCGCATGGTCGGCGCTCAAGGGTAGCCGGCTGCGCACGGCACTTTCCATGCTGGGCATCAGCATCGGCATCGCCTCGGTGGTAACCATCGTGGCCCTGACGAGTGCGGCGCGGCAGTCGATCGAATCGGACGTAGCCAGCTTCATCTCGGGCAAGATCGGCGTGTGGCGCGGCAATCCGGCGTTGCCACCCGGCGCGCAGGCCAAGGCCTTCCAGCCTGCCGAGATTGACAGTCTGCGCGCGCTGGACGGCGTGACCGGCGTCAACCTGGAGCGCAAGTCCCAGCTCACGGCACGCGCGGGCTCGCTCAGCGCGCAGGTCGAGGCCATCGGCGCCGATGCTGCGACCCTCAAGGCACGCAAGCTCAAGATTGCCGAAGGCCGCTATTTCAGCGAGCTCGACCAGCGCGACAGCGCCCAACTGGCCGTCATCACCAAGAAGGCCCGCGAGGCGCTGTTCAAGGCCGGCGAATCGCCGCTGGGTCGCACCGTGATGCTGATGGTGGGTGGCGTCGCCGGCGATCCGAGCGCTGCCAATCCGTACGCTCCGCCTCCGGCCTGGGGCGCCCTGCCCCTGACCATCATCGGCGTGGTCGACAGCGACGCCGCCCTCCTCTCGGGCGGCAACTTCCAAGGTCAGATCTTCGTGCCGCAGAGCACCTTCGCGCGCAAGATCGACGCGCGCATCGACTACGACTACTTCGAGCTGCTGCTGGAGCCGCACACCTCGCCCCAGCAGATCCGGGCCCAGATCGTCCATCGCCTGCGCGCCTTGCATGGCGTCGAGGACTTCGGCACCTGGAATGGCGAGGAGGAGTTCCGCACCTTCAGCAACATTCTCGCCAGCCTGGCCGCCATCTTCGCCGGCGTGGCCGCCATCGCGCTGCTGGTTGGCGGCGTGGGGGTCATGAACATCATGCTGGTTTCCGTCTCCGAGCGCACCCGCGAGATTGGCATCCGCATGGCCGTCGGGGCTCGGCGCAGCGACGTGCTGCTGCAGTTCCTGGTCGAGGCTGTCGTGCTGTGCTGCCTGGGCGGCCTGGTTGGCGTGGGCCTGAGCTGGCTTGCAGCCCTGGGCTTCAACTCCGCACAGCAGCAGCTGCACGTCTCGGTCAGCTGGCAGGCGCTGCTGGTCGCCTTTGCCGTCTCCAGCGCGGTGGGATTGATCTTCGGCACCCTGCCGGCCAAGCGCGCGGCGGCCATGAGCCCGGTCGACGCTCTGGCACGCGAATGAGGATTTCTATGCGACAAACCTTGCTGTTAGCGCCCCTGCTGCTCGGGGCCTGTGCCCTGGCGCCGATTGAGCCTCCGGCGACACCTGCGACTCCGGCGACCTGGGATCTGGCAGCCGGTGCCGGCGAATCCGCAGCCGAGTCGGCCGCCTGGGCGCCCGTACTGGACCCGACCCTGCGCGGTTTGCTCGACAAAGCTCAGGAAGCCAATACCGACATTCGCCGCGCGGCCCTGGCCTTCCAGTCCGCACAGCTGCAGGCCCGCCAGCAAGGCCTGCGCCTGCAGCCCTCGGCTAACTTCAGCTACAGCGCCAACCGGCCCCTGGAATCGCAGCGAGCCACCGTCAACGTGAACGGCGTGCTGGTTCCGGTAAGCCAGGATTCGGGCTGGAGCCACGGCTACAGTGCCTCCGTCGGCGCCGGCTTCGAGCTCGATCTGTGGAACCGGCTGGCCCAGCTCGACCTCCAGCAACTGGCGCTGAGTGAAGCCGCGCGCAGCGACATCGCCGCCGCGCGCCAGTCGATCGCCGGCCGCGTGGCGGAGAGCTACTGGACGCTGGCCGCCAACGAGCGCTTGGTGCAGCTGGCCTCCGAGAAGCTCAGGCTGGCCGAGGAGGCTCTGCCGCTGGTCACGGCGCGCGTGCGCGAAGGCAAGCTGGTACCACTCGAGATCCCCAAGGCCGCCGCCGCGGTGCAGACCGCGCAGCAGCAGCTGAGCTCGAACCAGGCGTCAGCTGCCAAGGCCCGCCTCGCGCTGGCGCAACTGCTCGACCAGCCGCCGCCCGGCCCGGCCGTGCCCGCAGCAGCCCTGCCCAGCAGCGTGCCGCAGTGGGCGCCGGACGAGCCGGCTCGCGTGCTGGAGCGCCGGCCCGATGTGCACCGGGCGCGGCTGGAGGTCGACGCTGCGCTGGCCGCTGCGCGCGCCACCCGGGCCTCGCGCTATCCGCAGCTGACTTTCAGCGCTGACGTGGGTACCGGCGGCTCCACGCTGTCCCACTGGTTCTCGCAACCTCTGCTCTCGCTGGCCTCTGGCCTCAGCATTCCGCTGATCGACTGGCGCCGGCTGGACCTGCAGGACGCCCAGTCGCGCAATGCGCTGGAGCAGTCCGCCTTGCACCTGCGCGATCAGGTCTTCTCGGCCCTGACGGAGGTGCAAGGGCTGCTGATCGACCAGCGCCGCATCACTGAATCCCGCCTGGCGGCCGAGCAGCAGCAGGCGCAGGCTCGCGAGGCGGCACGCATCGCCGGCGTCCAGCTCGAGGTGGGCCGGATCGCGCGCGCCGACGAGCTGCAGGCGCGCATCGCGGCGCTGGACACCGAACAAGCACTGATCCAGGCGCAGCTCGATGCGATGCTCAACCGGCTTGCACTGCTTCGCGCCCTCGCTGTGCCTGTGAGCTGAACTGCTCTAACGCAATAGTTCCAAGCACTCGTCAAGCAATTCGTGCAGGCGCTGCACGCGCGCTTGGCCGAGCTTCTCGTTCAGCGAGAGCTGGGCCCGCTTCCAATCAGCCTTCATCGCCGAGCGCTTGGCATGGCCCTCAGCGGTCACCTGCACGAGGCGGCTGCGGGCATCTTCGCCCGGCAGCATCTCCACCCAGCCGTCCGCCAGCAGCAGCTGCAGATTGCGCGTCAGCGTGGAGGCGTCGAGATCCATGCGCCGCGCGAGCTCGCCAGGGCTGATCGGGCCGAGCGCGTCGACGTGCGCCAGCAGCGAATACTGCGTGGTCTTGAGGCCGGTATCGGCGAAATGCGGCTCGCAATGCAGCGAGACCAGCCGGCTCAGCTGGCGCAGCTTGAAATTGGTGCAACCCTGCGGGGCCGTGGTGGCCCGGGTCGTCGCCTTGGTGACAGTGCCCATTAGACGATTGTATCTACAATCGTTGTATCTACAACCACCGAGGCATGACATGGACTCGACGAATCACGAGCTGGTGCTGGCGCAGTGGCTGGAAGAAGACGCCGCCGTGCGTGCGCGCCAGCAAGGCGTGGGCCTGGCCCGACCCGAGGAGATCGCCGAGCTCTCGGGCCTGCAGATCCTGCAGGCGATGATCGCCGGCAAGCTGCCCCCGCCGCCCATCACCGACACGCTTGACTTCATGTTGGTCCAGGCATCCAAAGGACAGGCCACCTTCCAGGGTACGCCCAAGCTCAGGCACTACAACCCGCTGGGCGGCGTGCACGGCGGCTGGTTCGCCACCCTGCTCGACTCGGCGCTCGGCTGTGCCGTCATGAGCGCACTGCCCGCCGGCCAGAGCTACACAACACTCGAACTGAAGATCAACCTCGTGCGCGGCCTGAGCACACAAGTACCGGCCGTGCGCGCCGTGGCCAGGACCGTGCATGTGGGCAAGCAGGTGGCCACCGCCGAGGCGCAGTTGATCGGTCACGACGGCAAGCTGTACGCACACTCGAGCACGACCTGCCTCGTGTTCCCACGTCGATAAGCGCGCGGCACGCTTACCGTTCGCGCCTCGTCATTGGGGAGTAGCCGCCCTGCAAGCTTGCAGAGGCCCGCATCAACACACTTGGCTCCGTTTTCTTCAGCGTACCGTGGCCCGCGCAGCGAGGACATCATCCAACCTGGCAAGACCTTTGACCTCGCAGCCTCCGGATGGGCAGGTGATGCTGCGTGGTCACTGGTATCCGCACCGGCCCTTTAGAGATGTTCTTGGAAGCATTCCCCGTATCCACCGGCGTCGTGGCCCTCGGGAAACTGGGCGACAAGACTCAGATCGCCACGGTGGCACACGCGGCCCGCTATCACGACCTGCTGCAAGTCGTTGCTGGCACCACGCCGGGCATGATGCTGGCCGACGTACCCGCGGTCTTCGTCGGCGAGACAAATGCAAAGAAGGTGTCGGTGAAGCTCGTGCACGGCATCGCGGCCGGTATCTTGGCCGTGTTGAGCCTCTTGACGCTGTTGAACGTAGACAAGCTGATCTGAGCGATCAGGGGAACTCGTTCAGCGTCGCCGTGTTGTCGCCCTTGCAGCGGGCCGGTGGACCCTGCTCGTTGACTACATGCTCGATGCTGCCCTTGTCGACGAGGCAAACCGTGATCATGTGATGTAGCCGCACGCCCGGGCGGGCCGGCGCCTCGATGGCGCGATCGAGCGCGACGTCCGTGTGCCGAAAGACGCTGTAGGCGCCAAGGCCCCAGGCCTCGTGGCGCGTGACCGAATCGGCCACGCTGTAGGCTGGGAACCCGCGGCCATTGGAGCCACTAGGGCCACTAGGGCCACTAGGGCCCTTGGGGTCCTTGGGCCGGGTCCAGGCCGTCTGGTCCGGTGGGTCGTAGGGAAGTTCGGACTGGAAGAAATAGACTCGGCCGCCATTGCCGCGCCAGAGTACCTGCTCGGCTTGGAAATGCTCGACGAAGAGGCCGTAGACGGTCACGTCCTCGCCGTTCACCACGAGGCCGTGGGCGGCCGGATTGCTCGTCCAACCCACGCCCTCGCCATGATCGGCGCGCCAGATCCAAGTGTGATCGACGATCGTGTCGTGGGCGTTGATGCGCAGGGCGGTGTGCACCCGGCCCGCTGCAGCACCACCGATGCGGAAGAACACGTCGTGCAACACGCTCGGGTCGGCGCGATGGCGCTTGGCCGCCCCTTGCGGCCCCACCTCCAGCAGCACGCCCGAATCGTCCCGTCCCGCATCGAAGAACAGGCCTGAGAGCGTCAGGCCGTCGACGTCGGCCGTGCTCATCAGCGGCTTGCCGTTCTCGGAGCGCAGCGTGGGGAATCCGATGCCGAGCACCACGGTGCCGGGCCGGGTCACGCGCAGCGTGTCGTCGAGCAGGTATTCGCCCGGTGTCAGCAGCAGATGCTGGCCCGCCGAGAGGTGCGCATTCAGCGTCGCCGCCGAGTCGCCCGCCTTGGCGACAAAGAACGACGCCAGCGGCAGGGTCCGGCCCGGCGGCAAGGCCCTGCCGGCCCAGCTGATGCCCTGGCTGTCGCGTCGCAGGGCCGGTACCCGCACGGCGTACTCACCATGGGCGTCAATGAAGAGGTAAGGCTTCTCGCGCACGAGCGGCGTGCGCTCCACGGTCGTGTAGCGCTGGCCCGGGATCGGGAAGGTGCCGGCCGGTGGCCGCGGGACTCCGACGAAGACCATGTTCCAGTTGGAGCCCGTCCAGTTCGCCCACTCTGTGTTGCGGGAGATCCATTGCTGCTGCGTGGCCGAGTCGACGTGGCCGTCAATGAGCACGTCGGAGAACCACCCGCCGCTGGACCAGCCCTGGTTCTGCGCGAGCCGGATGTTGCCGCGCACATGCATGCGGCGAAACGGAATGGCCTGGGACACGGCCCATTGCATCGTGTTGTCGCCGATGCCCAGGGTCGGCGTGATCGAGAAGTTCTCGGCGCCCCGCCAGAAGTTCTGGGTGGCGTTGTCTTTTGCCAGCAATGCCGTGGAGCGCAGATCGCCGATCACGTGGACGTCGTCCGGGTGTGCGCCCAGGCCGAGCACCTGGGTGTAGAAGCCGACAGGAATGCGCAGGCCTTCATAAGTGCCAGGCATCAGGAGGATGGCGTCGCGCCGCGGCCCGAAGTGGTTGGGCTGCTGGGCTTCGTAGATGTCCAGGATCTGCTGCTGCAGGCCGGGCGTATCGGGCCGCAGCACGTGCACGTTAGGGCCGAAATCCTGCGCCTGCGCTTGCGCCGCCAGCGCGGTTCCCAGCGCGATTCCCAGCGCGAGTAGCCATGCCTTGGCAATCGTCATCACGGGTGTCTCCTGTGTGGCTCTCACTGGAGCCTGCTTACAACTCGCTACCGACATGTGACCGACCCGGCGCTAGGCTCGAATCCAATCATGAAAACCATTCTGGGCTGCGCCTTGCTCCTGCTCGTCGCCGGCTGTGCCACGACGCCGCAGCTACCTCCAGCGACCCCCCCCATCGTGGACGCGGATGCCCAGCGTCGCAGCGAGTTCGATAAATCTTTGGACAGCTGGACGGGGGCGCCGCTGGCCGAGTTGAAGAGCCGCCTGGGCAAGCCGAGTTCCGTCTCGCACGGCAGCGGCGCCGGCCGCACCGTCTACGCCTTCACCAAGAGCTCCGGCAGTTTCCGCTGCACGGTGCGCTATTTCGTGGACGACAAGACGCAGCGCGTGCAGGGTCATCAGATCGACGGCTGTTGATCGTCCTTCAGCGCAGGGCCTGCGCAGCCGCCGCGAGGCGCGTGATCGAGGCCCAATCGCCCGCATCGATGGCACTCTGCGGCGACAGCCACGAGCCACCGCAGACCTTCACATTGGGCAGGGACAGGAACTGCGGCGCCGTCTCGGGTGTGATGCCGCCCGTGGGACAGAAGGCGACGTCCGGGAAGGGACCCGAGAGGGCCTTCAGCAGGTTCACGCCGCCCACCGCCGTGGCCGGGAAGAGCTTGAGGAAGCGATAGCCCTCGTCGGCCGCTTGCATGACTTCGCTGGCGGTGGAGACGCCGGGCAGCAGGGGCAGCTTCACGGCCTTGCAGGCATCCGAGAGGCTGCTGGTAAAGCCCGGACTCACCCCGAAGACGCAGCCGGCGTCGCGCGCGGCCTTGGCATCGGCGGCGCTGCGCAGGGTGCCCGCGCCGACGATGGCCTGCGGCACGGCCTTGGCAATCGCTTCCATGGCCTGCAGGGCCACGGGCGTGCGCAGGGTCACTTCGAGCACGCGCACGCCGCCGGCCACCAGGGCCTCGGCCAGCGGCACGGCATCCTGCAGGCGTTGGATGACGATGACGGGAATGACGGGGCCGTGGCTGGCCAGGCTCAGGGTATCGCTCATGGGTTCCATTACATCCAGGTGATCGCGCCCTCTTCGGCGCTCTTGGCGTTGCGGCGCATGCCGGCAAACAATTCGCGGCCGATGCCGTGGCCGTTGTCGTCCAGGGCTTCGGGCTTGATCTGCGCGAGCTCGCGCGAGGCCCATTCGGCGGCGGGCACCAAGGCCTGCAACTGGCCGCTGACGCTGCACAGGCGCACGAGATCGCCATCGCGCAGCTTGCCAATCGGCCCGCCGTTGATGGCTTCGGGGCTTAGGTGGATGGCGGCCGGCACGGTGCCCGAGGCACCGCTCATGCGGCCGTCCGTCACGAGCGCGACGCGGAAGCCCTTGTTCTGCAGCACGGCCAGCGGCGGCGTGAGCTTGTGCAGCTCGGGCATGCCGTTGGCGTGCGGGCCCTGGAAGCGCACGACGACGATCACATCGCGCTCCAGCTCACCGGCCTTGAAGGCGGCTTGCATCGCCTCCTGCGAGTCGAAGATGCGGCAAGGCGCCTCGATGGTGTGCCGGTCCTCTGGCACAGCCGAGACCTTGATGACGGCACGACCGAGATTCCCCTGCACGAGCTTGAGGCCGCCCGTCGCGCTGAAGGGCTGGGCCGCGGTGCGCACGACAGAGCTGTCGCCACTGTCCGCAGGCAGATCGCGCCAGCCGAGCTTGTCACCGTCCATCGCGGGCACGCGGGTGAAGGGGCGCAGCGAACTGCCGGCCACGCTGAGCACGTCCTCGTGCATGAGGCCCGCATCGAGCAGCTCGCGGATCACGAAGCCCGGGCCGCCGGCCGCCTGGAACTGGTTCACGTCGGCCGAGCCGTTCGGATACACGCGCGACAGCAGGGGCACGACGCCGGAGAGCTCAGAGAAATCGCTCCAGTCGATCAGGATGCCCGCCGAGCGCGCCACCGCCACCCAGTGGATCAGGTGATTGGTGGAGCCGCCCGTGGCCAACAGGGCCGCCATGGCGTTGACAATGGTGCGCTCGTCGACGAGGCGGCCGATGGGCGTGAAATTGCCGCTCTGCGGCGTGATGGACAGCGCCGTGCGCACGGCCTCGTCGGTGAGCTTGTCGCGCAGCGCATCGTGCGGATGGACAAAGGCCGCCCCTGGCACATGCAGGCCCATCGCTTCGAGCAGCATCTGGTTGCTGTTGGCCGTGCCGTAGAAGGTACAGGTGCCGGCGCCATGATAGGCGGCCTGCTCGGCCTTCAGCAGTTCGTCACGCCCGACCAGGCCTTGCGCGTACTGCTCGCGCACCTTGGCCTTGTCCTTGTTCGCCAGCCCCGAGCCCATAGGACCCGCCGGCACAAAGACACAAGGCAGATGGCCAAAATGCAGCGCGCCAATCAGCAGGCCCGGCACGATCTTGTCGCAGATGCCCAGGAGCAGTGCGCCGTCGAACACGTCGTGCGAGAGCGCGACAGCCGTGCCCATGGCGATGGCATCCCGCGAGAACAGACTCAGCTCCATGCCCGGCAGGCCCTGCGTCACGCCGTCGCACATGGCCGGCACGCCACCGGCCACCTGTACCGTGGCGCCAAGAGCGTGCGCTACGGCGCGGATGCGCTCAGGGTAGCCCTCGTAGGGCTGGTGCGCCGAAAGCATGTCGTTGTAGGCCGTGACCACGGCCAGATTGGGAGCTCTCTCGGCAACGATGCGCAGCTTGTCGTTTGCTGGCATGGCCGCCACAGCGTGCGCGACGTTGGCGCACCCAAAGCGCTCGAATCCGCGCTTGCGCGCCGCCATCTTGTCCACGCCCGCAAGGTAGCGTTCGCGCGTGGCGCGGCTGCGCTCGCGGATGCGATCGGTGACGGACTTCAGGGTTTCGTTCATGCTGTAACCCGCTTGATTGATTTCATGTAACCATATTACATGAGCCGAGGCCGGCCCTGGTTACTTCCGCGGTACAGCGAGCGGCGCCGGCTCAGACCATGCTATGCCGCTTTGAAGCCAGCTGCTGCAGATCTTCGCGAGTGTCCACGTCGAGCAGCACGCCAATGTCGTCGACATCGACGCCTTGCGCCGGGTAGCGTGCCACGATGCGCCGTGCGCCTTCGTCGCCGTGCAGGCCCAGCAGTTCGGAGTAGAGCTCGGCCGAAAATCCCACCGGATGACCGCGCCGCCCGCGATGCTGTGCGTAGGCGACCGGATAGGTCTTGATAGCCTCGGCGACGGCAAGAATGCTGGAGGGCTGCATCAACGGCATGTCACCCGGCACGATCAACCAGCCGTTGGCGTCCCCGGCGGCCCCCACGCCAGCCGCAATCGAGTAGCCCATGCCGGAGCGCGGAAGTTCCTTCGGCAGCACGACGCAATCACGTGCGGCGACCTGATTCAAGGCCAGGGGCGCGAGCGCTTCCGAGCAGACCACGACGACGCGCATGCCGGTCTCAATCGCATGCCTCAGGGTGCGCGCCAGCAGGGTCTCGCCATCCGGCCCAAGCTTCTGCTCGAGCTTGTGCCCGGATCCCGTGAACCGCGCGCCTTCCCCCGCGGAAAGCACGACGACTGCCGGTCGTCTGTTCATCATTGCATGCGCTTCCTTTTGCGAGGCCGTGCGGCAGGCACAACCCCTTGCACACAGCATGCCCACAGCCCAAGACCCTCAACAGTGGGGCCTATACCTAAGGGTTGGCGGCATACTGGTCACATGAAACCGCTTTCCGACCTTCGCAAGAGCTATGAGCTCGGTGAGCTCGACGAGGCCCTGAGCGCCTCCGAGCCCCTGCAGCAGTTCCAGCAGTGGATGAACCACGCGCTCGAGAGCGGGCTCCCTGAGCCCAATGCCATGACCCTGGCCACCGTCGGCGAGGACGGTCGGCCCTCGACGCGAGTCGTGCTGATCAAAGGCTGCGATGCGCGCGGCCTGGTCTGGTTCACCAATTACAACAGTCGCAAGGGCCGAGAGCTCGCCGCGAATCCTTACGCGGCGCTGCAATTTCATTGGGTGGAGCTCGAACGAGTGGTCCGCGTCGAAGGCAAGGTCGAACGGGTCGATGCCGAGGAGTCGGACCGTTACTTCGAGTCGCGCCCGCTGGACTCACGCCTGGGCGCCTGGGCGTCACCGCAGAGCCAAGTCATCAGCTCGCGGGCCGAGCTCGTGGCCAATGCCGCCAAGGCAGCGGTCCGGCACGGCCTGAGCCCGGCTCGTCCTCCACATTGGGGAGGTTTCCGCCTTGTGCCTGACCAATGGGAGTTCTGGCAAGGCCGCAAGTCGCGCCTGCACGACAGGCTGCGCTACCGGCTCGAGGGCGGTGCCTGGATCCGGGAGCGCCTCGCGCCCTAATCGGCGCCAAGCGTCAACTCTGCCCGTGGCTGCCAGTCTGCCGCGAGATCCGCCCCGCCCTCGCGCGGCGCGGCGAGGAAGATGCGCGCATTGGGCACGCCCTTGGCGATCAGGGCGTCGCGAAGCGTGACGCTACGGGCGAGCGCGAGGTCGTGGATGCGCTGCGGAGTCACCACAAAGCTGGGCAGCAACAGCGCACGCATGTCCGCCACGGGAATGTCCTTCTCGAGGCCCAGCAGGTTGCGCGGCTTGTTCGGCAGCTTGGTGCTGCTGTAGACCTGCTTGAGCAGCCGGTCTTGATCTGCCTGCGAGAGTGTGGCTGGCGGCGCCGAGTTCTCCGAAGTGGCCTGCTGGCGCCGCAATTCACGGCGTCGCTCGGCATTCATGGCGTCTTCGAGCGAGCGCTGCTGCAGCGCCGCGCGCTCATGCTCGAGGTCGGCCCAGCCCGTGATGGTCAGTGTCACGCCGGGCCTCTCGTTCATCAGCTTGGCGACGTGATCGAGATGGCCCGGGTCGGTCGGCTCGCCACTGCCGGGTGCGAAGTCCACCTGGCTCATGTCCTTGCCGCCCGGTCCGGAGAACAGCGAGAAGGGTGAGGTCAGCGCCTTGCCGATCAGGTTCATGATGGCTTTGAACACCAGGCCGCCCACACTGAACTCTGGGTCGTTGATGGAACCGCTGATGGGCAGGTTGATGTCGATGACGCCATCGCGGTCCTTGAGCAGGGCCACGGCCAGGCGCACTGGCAGCTTCGTGGCGTCCGCACTCTCCACGGCCTTGCCGAAGGTCAGCTGATTGAGCACGAGCTGGTTCTCGGCCTGCAGGGCGCCACCAGCCTCGACCTTGTAATGCAGCTTGGTGGACAGCTTGCCGCGTTCGATCTCGTAGCCGGCGTACTTGCCCGAATAGGGCGAAAGCGGGGCCAGCTCGATGTCCGTGGCCTTGGCGGTGATGTCCAGCACTGGCGGCGACACCGCGGGATTGATCTGGCCACCGATCTCCAGCAGCCCGGTCCCGGCCACCTTGCCACTCAGATTGACGGCGGCGCTGTCCGCCTTGTCGGGCGAGAAGGCGCCCAGGCGGCCCACGAGTTCGGTCAGCTGCGCGCTGTAGTTGGGCCTGACGAAATGGTCGTTGAAATCCACCTTGCCCTGGTTCAGCTCGGTGGCCTGCACCGACAGGCGCAGCGCAGGCTTTGCAGCCTGCTCGGGTTGCGACGCGGCCTTGGCCGGTCCTGCCGGAGGGCCGCCGAGCTGCTGCAGGTTGAGCTTGCCCTGCTCGTCCACGAGGAGGCTGGCGTAGAAATCGTCGAGCCGTGCAAGACGTACGGCGAGCTGGGGCGACCCCGAGGGCGCCATCGCGAACTTCAGGCCGTCGAGGTGCAGGGTCTGCCAGCTCAGCAGATTGGGGCCCGCACTGCGCTTGCCGTCGACGCGCGCCAGCTGCGCCAGGCGCAACTCGGCCACCTGCAGATCCCCCTCCACCTTCGCCTGCCAGCCGCCAGACTGCTGCCGCATGGCCACGCTGCCGAGCCAGCCCAATTCGGCGCGTTTGAGCCTCAGGCCCCACGTGGGGTCGAGGGCTTCGTCCAGCCATTGCAAGGGCAGCGCGGCGAGACGCAGCTGGCCCGATGCCGCCAGCGGCGCCAGGCCGAGTTGCCCTTTCCATTGCAGGGTGCCGCGCTGGGTCGCTCTGGCTTGCGGCGCGCCGAGCGTGAAGCTGAGGCTGGCAGGAATTGCCTGGCCGCCGGACGGCCAGGCGAGCTTGCCGATCTGGGCCTCGATCGCGTCGACGTCGACGGCGAGCGTGTCTTCGGGCGAACCGTCGCCGAAACTGGCATCGCGCACACGCAGGGCGCCATGCTCGAGACCGAGCCCCGCCAACTCCAGGGACCAGGGCGGCGAGGCATCGCCGCCGCCCTCCCCGGCTGGCAGCTCGTGGTGCCAGTGACCGTCATGGTCGCGCGCGACTTGCACCACCGGCTTGGAGAGCCGCAACGTGCCGAGCGCGAGATGGCGCGACCCGAGTTCGGCGCGGGCTGCATCGAGCACGATCTCCTGGGCATTCACGAGCGGCTGGCCACGGCCGTTGGCCAGCTGCAGCTCGCGCAAGCCCAGGTCCTTGAGCGCCAACACGGTCCGGGCCTGGGCTTGCGGCTTGAGCGGATCTGCCACGCTGAGCAGGGCCGATCCGTCGAAAGTGCCCTGCAGTTTGAGCGGAAGCGCGGCCTGCAGCAGGGGCGAGAAGGCCGCCAGGTCAAGGCCCTTCCAGCGCAGGCCCAGTTCCGCCATGGGCTCGGCCAAGGCACCTTCGCCCGAAAGTGCCGCGCCCTGGAGCTTCAGCGAGTAGCTGATGGGTGTGCGGCCGGCCAGAGGCCACCGCAGCGCTCCCAGCTTGAGCGACAACGCTTCGGCCACGATCTCCGGCCGTTTGGCCATCGGGGCCAGGGTCAGCCGCCCTCCTTCGAGCTCGAAGCCTTCGAGCCCCAGGAGCCAGGGCGCGGCCGGGGCTACGGGGGCTACGGGGGCTACAGGGGCTACAGGAGCAACATGGGCAACATGGGACACACGGGCCGCTACAGCCCTCGGCGGCTCGGCCACCGGCAAGGAAGACGGCGTCAGCGAAACCGCCAAGCCACGCCACCGGATCTGTCCCAGCAGCACTTGGCGCCTCAGGGGCTGCACGTCCCGCAAGCCGACCTGCAGCGTGTCCCAGGCTGCCAGCGGACTGCCCTGGGGCGTCTGGAGCACGGCGCCATCCATGCCGACTTCCCCGGACAAGGCCAGCGCGCCCTTGGCAAAGTGCAGCTTGAGGCGCGCCGTCAACAGGCCTTTCTCGAGGCGTATCGGCAAGCTGCGCGGAAGGTAACCGGCATAGGCACCGAGCTCCAGCGCGTCGAGATGGAGGTCCAGCGTAGCCTCGGGCGGTGTCGCGAAGGGCAAGGCCTCGCCCTGACCGCCGAAGGCCACGCCGTTGAGCTTGCCGCCCCAGGCCGGATCCACCTCCACCTTCTCGTCGGCATCGAAGCTCGAGATGAAGGGCAGTTCGAAGTGAAGGTCGGAGATCGTGTGCTGGCGCTGCGCCGGTTGGTCGTTGAAATGGATCTCGCCGCCGCTCAGGCGGATGTTGTAGAGCGCAAAGTCCGCTGTCTCGCTCTTCGGACCGGCCGAAGGCTTGGAGAAGCGCTCGATCAAGTCGTCCACGTCGAAATGTCCCTCGCCCGTACGTGCCAGGTTCAGCACGGGCCGCTCCACGCTCAGCGAGCCCAGCACCGGACTCAGGTGCAGCAGCGAGCGCAGAGAAAGCGCTGCGTTGACGCTGCCCACGCTCAGTAGCGGTTGCTGCTGGCCGGGTGTCCCGGCCACATGGATGCCTTGTACGACGAGGCCCAGGCGCCAGGGCTGGAAGTGCACCTGCTCGATCGTGACCTGGCGACCCAGGGCCTGGCTCGCCAGGCGCGCCCCGCTGTCCCGGACCCATCCCGGCAAGAGCAGCCAGGCAAGCGCCAGCAGGAGGACGACGAGTCCCAGCAGCACCAGGAAGGCGCGAAACAGTCGGTTCAGCCAGAGAGGTCTCATACGTCGGTCACCATGCTTCGGGGCATTATCCTTGCGGCCCCTGGTTTTATCGGACATTGGCATGCCCGAACTAACGCCCGACCTCCGCGCCCTGCTGACATTCCTGAGCTTGCCGCCGATACCCATGCTGATCGTGATCGTGCTCGGCACCCTGCTCGTGCGCCGCAGGCCAGGCTGGAGCCGAGGAATGCTGTGCTTGGGCGTGCTGAGCCTATGGCTCTTCAGTACGGAAGGCATGGCCCAATGGCTGAGCCTGCATGTGCTGCGGGTACCACCTGCGCTGAGCGAGGCACAAGCGCAGGCATTGCGCCGCCAGAACGCCGAGTCCCATGACGTGGCGGTGCTCGTGCTCGGTGGCGGCGCGGCCGAGATGGCGCCGGAGTACGACCGGGCCGAACTCAAGCAACTGTCCATGGAACGACTGCGTTACGGCGTCTGGCTCGCCAAGCGCATCGGCGCCCCCCTGGGCTTCACCGGTGGCCCAGGCTGGAACCGGACGACGCCCGACATGACGGAGGCCGAACTGGCCCTGCGCACGGTGCAGGAGTACGGCTTCAAGTTGCGCTGGGTCGAGAACCAGGCCCGTGACACGCGCGGCAACGCCAACTACAGCGTGCCGCTGCTGCTGGACGATCACATCCGCACGGTCGTGCTGGTCACGCACGGCTTTCATATGCCGCGCACGCTGCAAAATTTCGAGAGGGTGGCGCAGGGGCGCCTCGAATTCGTGACTGCGCCGATCGGCTTGCGGGCGGATGCGATGTCGGAGGTGGGCGACTGGCTGCCGAGTGTCGGCGGGTTGGAGCGCTCGCGCTACGCCGTGCGTGAGTGGCTCGCCCTGCAAGTGAGTCACTGAAAACAGAAACCCCTCCCGGCATTTAACCGGAAGGGGTGGGTGGCATTGCCACCTTGGGGCTCCGAGGCGTCTTGCCTTAGGGCTCCTGGCGCGCAACGATTGCGCCAGAGGGGTTGCCTGAAGTAGGCATCACTAATTTAGATGAAGCCGCCCGGCCGTTCAAGACCGGGTAAACAGCGCTTGAAACAATTCATCGGCGCGGCGGTCTGCCTCGGGCGTCATCGTGATCGTGCGTCCCCATTCACGGCTGGTTTCACCGGGCCACTTGTTGGTTGCATCCAGCCCCATCTTGCCACCCAGGCCGCTGACGGGCGAGGCGAAATCTAGGTAGTCGATGGGTGTGCTGTCCACAAGCGTTGTGTCGCGCACCGGGTCCATGCGGGTGGTGATGGCCCAGACGACCTCCTTCCAGTCCCGGATGTCCACGTCCTCGTCCACGACAACGATGAACTTCGTGTACATGAACTGGCGCAGAAAGCTCCACAGGCCGAACATCAGCCGTTTGGCATGGCCAGCATAGGCCTTGCGCATGGAAATCACCGCCATGCGGTAGCTGCAGCCCTCGGGCGGGAGGTAGAAGTCGACAATTTCCGGGAACTGCTTCTGCAGGATGGGCACGAAGACCTCGTTGAGCGCCACGCCCAAGATCGCAGGCTCGTCGGGGGGCTTTCCGGTGTAGGTCGAGTGGTAGATGGGCTCCCGGCGCTGGGTGATGCGGCTGATCTCGAAGACCGGAAACCAGTCCTGCTCGTTGTAATAACCCGTGTGGTCTCCATAAGGGCCCTCGAGCGCGTGCAAATAGCCGCCCCTCTCCTTCAGCGGGATCCCGCGCTCGCTGAAGCCCTCGTAGCCAGGCGCCGCCGCGGGGATGTGACCTTCGAGCACGATCTCGGCGCTGGCCGGCGCCTGCAGCTTGCGCTCGCCTTCACCCACCGAGGTTTCGACCAGTTCGGTGCGCGAGCCGCGCAGCAGCCCTGCGAACTGATACTCCGACAGACTGTCGGGCACGGGCGTGACCGCGCCCAGGATGGTGGCTGGATCGGCGCCCAGGGCCACCGCGATGGGAAAGGGCTTGCCCGGGTTGGTCAGCGCGAAGTCCCGGAAGTCCAGGGCGCCGCCGCGATGGGCCAGCCAGCGCATGATGAGCTGGTTGCGGGCAATCAGTTGCTGACGATAGATGCCCAGGTTCTGCCGGCCGCGCGGCTTGGCCACACCCTGCGGCCCCCGCGTGATGACGAGGCCCCAGGTGATGAGCGGCGCCACGTCGCCGGGCCAGCAGGTCTGGATGGGCAGGCGCCCCAGATCGACGTCGGGACCCTCGAAGACCTCCTGCTGGCAGGCCGCCTTGCGGACCTGTGCAGGCTTCATGTCCCAGAGCGCCTTGGCCATTTCCACGAGCTTGCCTACGTCCTTGAGGCCGCGAGGCGGCTCGGGCTCCTTGAGGCTGGCCAGCACTTGGCCCACTTCGCGCAACTCGGCCAGGCTCTGGGCCCCCATGCCCAGCGCCACCCGCCGCGGCGTGCCGAACAGATTCGTCAGCAAGGGCATCTTGTGGCCCACTGGGTTTTCAAACAGCAGGGCCGGGCCTTCGGCGCGCAGCACCCGGTCGGACAGCGCGGTCACCTCCAGATGAGGGGAGATCGGCTCCGTCACGCGCCGGAGCTCTCCCAGGCCCTCCAGCCCGTGCAGAAAGTCGCGAAGATCGCGGTACTTCATAACTAATTGGAATTTAGATTTAAATCCATATGCTTGACGGGTTATTTTCGATCCATAGAATCCGCGCTGCCTTGGATCCCCAGGGTTAACCCGTGCTCCGACCTTTGGGATGGTTGGGGCACCACGCTGCCGATGGACGCCGGTCCGCCAAGCCGCTGAAATAGCGGTGTATGGCCCTTAGTGCCGGCCCATTATCACTGCCGCCAGTACGCCTTTGGCCCTTCACAGGGTTGCGGGTGGAGGAGCGGTAGAGAAGAAAGGAGTCGCATGACAGCGCGCTTTGAAGTTTCCTCCCTCGCCCGCCGCGCCGGCGCCGCCGCCACCGTGTTCGTCAAGGACATCGGTCAAGGCCTGCTGGTCGTGAGCCACAACACGCTGGCCCTCGTCGGTCTGGCCGTGGTTTCCCTTGCCCTGACCTTCGGAAGCCAGGCCGAGCTGCGTAGCCAAATCGAAGCCAAGGTGCTGGACTGGCTCAGCGCTCGCCAGGAGGCCCGCGCCGAGGCTGATGGCGACACCCTGATCGCCACCGCCGAACCGGATGCCGTCGCCCGCGCCACGGCGGCGGACCCCCGCGAGCTCAACCGCCAGCAGGCGGCCGTGGCCCAGTATCTGACCCGCCGCTACCACGTCGCGCCCGAACCGATTGCCCGCCTCGTCAAGGAGGCCTGGTCGGCAGGCCCGCGCGCACACCTGGAGCCGACCCTGATCCTGGCCGTGATGGCCGTGGAGTCGGGTTTCAACCCCTTTGCCCAGAGTTCTGTCGGTGCCCAAGGCCTGATGCAGGTCATGACGCGGGTCCACGACGACAAGTACGAAGCCTTTGGCGGCAACCACGCCGCCTTCGATCCGGTCACGAATCTGCGCGTGGGCGTGCAGGTGCTCAGGGACGCGGTGCGCCGCGGCGGCAGTATCGAGGAGGGTCTGCGCCTGTACGTCGGCGCTGCAAATCTTGGCGACGACTCGGGCTATACCGCCCGTGTGCTCGCTGAACAGGAGCAGCTCAATGCCGCCCTTGCCGGCCGCACGCCGGTGGCTCAGCAAGCCAAGCCCGCGAGCGGCGCCGCGGACGAACGGGTCGCGCTGCTGCAGCACTGATCTACACTCCCCTACTCGCGCGACTGGCGATCAAGGTCGCGGCCCGGTGCAGCATGCCGGGCCTGCGGCCTGAGGTGATGAACACCGGGGAGCGCGAACGATCCTTGCATCGTCTTTCAGCCGTTCGCCTGGGCAGCCCTGCGTTCCGACGTCAGGGCGTCATCATTCAAGCCCCAACACAATGTTTGATCGCAACACCTCCACCATCGCCCAGGTCGATCCAGACCTCTGGGCCGCCATCCAGAACGAGAACCGTCGCCAGGAAGATCACATCGAGCTGATCGCCTCGGAGAACTACACCTCGCCGGCCGTGATGCAGGCTCAGGGTAGCCAGCTGACCAACAAGTACGCCGAGGGCTATCCCGGCAAGCGCTACTACGGCGGCTGCGAGTACGTGGACGTGGTGGAACAGCTGGCCATCGACCGCCTGAAGGAGCTCTTCGGCGCCGAGCACGCCAATGTGCAACCCAACTCGGGCTCCCAGGCCAACCAGGGCGTGTTCTTCGCGCTCCTCCAGCCGGGCGACACCATCATGGGCATGAGTCTGGCCGAAGGGGGCCACCTGACGCACGGCATGCCGCTGAACATGAGCGGTAAGTGGTTCAAGGTTGTGTCCTACGGCCTGACCGAGAAGGAAGAAATCGACTACGACGCTATGGAGCGTCTGGCCCGCGAGCAAAAGCCCAAGCTGATCATCGCTGGCGCGTCGGCCTATTCGTTGCGCATCGACTTCGAGCGCTTCGCCAAGATCGCCAAGGAGATCGGTGCCTATTTCATGGTGGACATGGCCCACTATGCCGGTCTGGTCGCCGCGGGCGTTTACCCGAACCCGGTGCCACATGCCGACGTGGTGACCTCCACGACGCACAAGAGCCTGCGCGGCCCGCGCGGCGGCTTCATCCTGATGAAGGATCATGTGGCCAAGCAGATCAACTCGGCCATCTTCCCCGGCATCCAGGGCGGCCCGCTGATGCACGTCATCGCCGGCAAGGCCGTGGCCTTCAAGGAGGCCCTGTCGCCCGAGTTCAAGGCCTACCAGGAACAAGTCGTCAAGAACGCCAAGGTGCTGGCCCAGGTGCTGACCGAGCGCGGCCTGCGCATCGTCTCGGGCGGCACCGACAGCCACGTGATGCTCGTCGACCTGCGTCCCAAGAACATGACGGGCAAGGAAGCCGAGGCCGTGCTGGGCAAGGCCCACATGACCTGCAACAAGAACGGCATCCCGAACGATCCGCAAAAGCCCATGGTCACAAGCGGCATCCGCCTGGGTACGCCCGCGATGACGACGCGCGGCTTCAAGGAAGAGCAGGTCCGGATCACGGCGAACCTGATCGCGGACGTCCTGGACAACCCGCACGACGAGGCCAACCTGGCCGCGGTGCGCGAGAAGGTTGCGGCGCTGACGCGCGACTTCCCCGTCTATCGCTGAGTCACTCGGCTGAGCGATGCGCTGTCCGTTCTGCTCTCATACCGAAACCCAGGTCGCCGAGACTCGGGAATCGGATGAGGGCGACGTGATCCGCCGCCGCCGCCGCTGCCTGCACTGCGACAAGCGCTTCACCACCTACGAGCGACCCGAGATCGCACTGCCCCTGGTGGTGAAGAAGGATGGCACGCGCGCCGACTTCGACCCGAACAAGCTGCGCGCTTCCATGACATTGGCGCTGCGCAAGCGCCCCGTGAGCGTCGAGCAGATCGACGCCGCGCTGGCCCGCATCGAGGAAAAGCTGCTCGCCAGCGGCGCGCGCGAAATGCCCTCGACCAAGCTCGGTGAGTATGTGATGCGCGAGCTCAAGAAGATCGACAAGGTCGCCTATGTGCGCTTCGCCTCGGTCTACCGCAGCTTCGAAGACGTCGACGAGTTCCGGCAGCTGATTCGGGAAATCTGAGCTTCAGTTTTTCCCCCGTGGATTCGGGCCCAAGCCAGGGCCTTGTCCTCCGCCTTCGACGCGTACGGCCGCGCACGGCAGGCCTGCCCTTTCCGGCCACGCCATCGATCCAGGCATTGGGCACTTCGCCAGCAACCATGACCGTGCTCCACCAGGATGCCGCCACGCCCCGGCACGCACTCTGAGTAGACTGCCGCCCATGCACCCCCCCGTCGACACCGTCTTCATGCGCCGGGCCCTGGCCCTCGCCGAATCAGCAATCGGCCTGACCGAGCCGAATCCGCGCGTCGGCTGTGTGATCGTCAACGACCAAGGCGAGGTCATCGGCAGCGGCCATACGCAGCAGGCCGGCGGCCCACATGCCGAGGTCATGGCCCTGCGCGACGCCGCCGCCCGGGGCGCCGACGTTCGCGGGGCCACGGCCTACGTGACGCTGGAGCCCTGCTCGCACCACGGACGCACGCCGCCCTGCTGCGACGCCCTGATCGCGGCCGGCTTGAAGCGCGTGGCGGCTGCCGTACAGGACCCGAACCCCCAAGTCGCCGGCCAGGGACTCTCCCGCCTGGCCTGCGCCGGCATCGAGGTCAGTTGCGGCCTGCTTGCCGAGGAGTCTCGCGAGCTCAACATCGGCTTCTTCTCCCGCATGCAGCGCGGCCGGCCCTTCGTGCGCATGAAGATCGCGGCCTCGCTGGACGGTCGCACAGCGTTGAGCGACGGCCGCAGCCAGTGGATCACGCAGGAGGCGGCGCGCCGCGATGGGCATCTCTTTCGCAAGCGCGCCGGCGCCATCCTGACTGGCATCGGCACAGTCCGCGAGGACGATCCGCGCCTGGACGTCCGGCTTGTCGAGACACCACGCCAGCCGCTGCGGGTCATCATCGATTCGCGCCTGGAGATTTCTCCCTCGGCGCGCATCCTGCAGCCGCCAGGCGACGTGCTTGTCTATAGCGCCGGCCCGCTGCGCGCAGGCATTGAGGTCGTCGCCTTGCCAGGTCCCGGTGCCAAGGTTGATCTGGGCGCGGCCCTGGCCGACCTGGGCCGCCGCGGCATCAACGAGCTCCACGTCGAGGCCGGTCATAGGCTCAACGGCTCTCTGCTGCGCGAGGGCCTCGTAGACGAACTCCTCATCTACATGGCCCCCATGCTGATCGGCCCGGGCCGCGAGCTGGCCGCCCTGCCGCCCCTGCCGGGCCTGGATCAGGCCAGCCGCTGGCAATGGCTCGACATGACGCCCGTAGGCCCGGACCTTAGACTCCGAGCCCGGCCCCTTTAGAATCCGGGTCTATGCCTATATCCCCCGTCCCCGAGCTGGTTGCCGAACTGGCAGCTGGTCGTATGGTCATTCTGGTCGACGAAGAAGATCGCGAGAACGAAGGCGATCTGGTTCTGGCCGCTGACCACGTCACCCCCGAGGCGATCAATTTCATGGCCAAATTCGGCCGTGGCCTGATCTGCCTGACCCTGACCCGCGAACGTTGCGAGCGCCTGCAATTGCCGCCCATGGCCACCCGCAACGGTACGCGCCACGGCACCGCCTTCACCGTCTCCATCGAGGCGGCCACGGGCGTGTCCACCGGCATCTCGGCGGCCGACCGCGCCCGCACCGTGCAGGCCGCAGTGGCCCGCAACGCCACACATCGCGATCTCGTCCAGCCCGGACACATCTTCCCGCTGCAAGCCCAGGATGGTGGTGTGCTGATGCGAGCCGGCCATACCGAGGCCGGCTGCGACCTGGCCCGCATGGCCGGTCTGGAGCCGGCCGCGGTCATCTGCGAGATCATGAAGGACGACGGCACCATGGCCCGGCTGCCGGACCTGGAAGTATTCGCCCAGGAGCACGGCATCAAGATCGGCACCATCGCCGCCCTGATCGAGCACCGCAGCCGCAACGAAACCCTCATCGAGCGCGTCGCCCAGCGCCCGCTGCAAACCGCCCAGGGCCCATTTGAGTGCCACGTTTTCCGCGACCGCGCCGGTGGAGTGCACATGGCCTTGTCGGTCGGCCAGTGGTCGGCGAGCGACGAAGTCCCCGTGCGCGTGCACGAGCCGCTCTCGGTGCTGGACCTGCTCGACGCCGGACATTGCAGCCACTCCTGGCCCCTGCCGAGCGCGCTGGCCGAGCTGCAGCGCGCTGGCCACGGTGTGGCCGTACTGCTCAACTGCGGCGCCGAGGAACCCGGCGGCATCGTCACCCGCATGCAGGGAAGTGAAGCCAACCTGGCGCCGGTCATGGACCTGCGCACCTATGGCGTCGGCGCCCAAATTCTGCGCGAGCTGGGCGTCCACCGCATGAAGCTGCTCGGCAGCCCGCGCCGCATGCCCAGCATGACCGGCTACGGTCTCGAAGTCACGGGCTTCATCGCCCCAAGAAAATAAGGAGCCGGGCCATGCAAGGTTCCGATCAAGGTCCCGTCACCAACGTCAGCGGCCAGGGTCTGCGCATCGGCGTGGTCCAGGCACGCTTCAACCACGCCATCACCGGCGCCCTCGCCAAGGCCTGCATCAGTGAGCTGCACGCCCTGGGCGTGGCGGCCAATGCCGTCGAGCACGTGACCGTGCCCGGCGCGCTCGAAGTGCCCGTGGCACTGGCGGCCATGGCCGCGAGCAAGCGATTCGATGCGCTCGTCGCGCTCGGCTGCATCATTCGCGGCGAGACCTACCATTTCGAGCTCGTCGCCAACGAGAGCGGCAGTGCCGTCACCCGCGTCTCGCTGGACCACCAACTGCCCATCTCGAACGCCATCCTCACCGTCGAGAACGAAGCGCAGGCCTGGGCCCGTACCGAAGAAAAAGGCCGCGACGCAGGCCGTGTGGCCGTCGAGATGGCCCATTTGATGAAAGCATTGTCGTGAGCACCCAGCCAGCCGCCCCGGCCAAGAAGAGCGCGCCTGCCAAGAAGGCAGCGCCGAAGTCAGCCCGCCGCCGCTCGCGCGAGTTCGCGCTGCAAGGCCTCTACCAGTGGTTGATCACCGGCGAAGACCTCGCCGCGATCGACGCCCACACGCGCGAGCAAGAAGGCTTCGGCAAGGTCGACAAGGCGCACTACGAGGCGCTCCTGAACGGCTGCATGCACGAAGCCGCCGACCTCGACGCCGTGCTCGCCCGACATGTGGACCGCCAGACGAACGAGCTCTCGCCCATCGAGCACAGCGTGCTGATGATCGGCGCCTACGAGCTCAAGCACTGCGTGGACATTCCCTACCGTGTCGCCATCAACGAGGCCGTCGAGCTGGCCAAGTCCTTCGGCGGCACCGACGGCCACAAATACGTCAACGGCGTGCTGGACCGCGCGGCCACGGACCTGAGGCCGCAGGAAGTAGCGGCGCATCTCAACGCCAAATGAAGCTCGCCCGCCGGCTCGACGGTATCGAGCCCTTCTACGTCATGGAAGTTGCCAAGGCCGCCGATGAAATCGCGCGCAGCCCCTTGTGCGACCCAGCCCGCGGCGGCCGGCCCATGATCTACCTGAACATCGGCGAGCCCGAGTGGGGCGCGGCGCCTCTCGTGGAGCAGGCGGCGCGCAACTGCATCGCGAATGCGCAGACGCGCTACACCCACGCCGCCGGCCTACCCGCCCTGCGTGAGGCGATCTCACGCTGGTATGTCCAGCACTTCGGGTTGGCCATCGCGCCCGATCGCATCGTCGTCACCGCAGGCGCCTCGGCGGCCTTGCAGCTTATGTGTTTGGCGCTCTTCGAGCGCGGCGACCGCGTGCTGATGCCCGATCCGAGCTACCCCTGCAACCGCCACTTTGTCGCAGCGGCCGATGCGGAGCCGGTGCTGCTGCCCTGCGGGCCCGAGCAGCGCTTCCAACCGACCGCCGCGCAGCTGACCCAGGCCTGGGACGCAGGGACAGCCGGCGTGCTGCTGGCATCGCCGAGCAACCCGACCGGTACCTCGATTGCCGCGGAAGAGCTTCGCGCGATTGCGCAAGCCGTGCGCGAGCGCAAGGGCGTCACCATCGTCGACGAGATTTATCTGGGCCTGAGCTACGACGAACGATACGGTGGCAGCGCTTTGGCGCTCGGCGAGGACATCATCTCCGTCAACAGCTTCTCCAAGTATTTCGGCATGACGGGCTGGCGGCTGGGTTGGCTGGTCCTGCCTCCCGGGCTCGTGGCTCCGGTGGAGAAGCTCGCGCAGAATCTCTTCATCTGCCCTTCGACCCTCGCGCAGCACGCGGCCCTGGCCTGCTTCGAGCCTGAGAGCCTCGCCGAGTACGAGCGCCGCCGCGCCGCACTGAAAGAGCGCCGCAACTACATCGTGCAGGCACTGCGCGAGCTGGGCCTGCCGGTGCCCGTCATGCCCGACGGCGCCTTCTACGCCTGGATCGACGTCTCCAAGTTCAGCGACAACAGCTGGGACTACGCCTTCGAGCTGATGCAGCGAGCCCAGATCGCCCTCACACCGGGCCGCGATTTCGGCCATGCCGAACCGGGCCGCTGGCTACGCCTGTCCTTCTCCGGCTCGATGAGCGACATGCGCGAAGCTGTTTCGCGCTGGAAGCAATGCCTGTGAAACCGTTCGAGCACCGGGTGCGGGTGTACTGGGAAGATACGGATGCCGGCGGCATCGTCTTCTACGCCAATTACTTGAAATTCTTCGAGCGGGCCCGCACCGAGTGGCTGCGCTCTATCGGCTTCGGCCAGCAAGCGATGCGTGAGGACACCGGCCTGATCTTCGTGGTGGCATCGACCAGCGTGCGCTATCTGCAGAGCGCCCGGCTGGACGACGAGCTTCGCGTCACCGTGGAGCCGCGCGAGACCGGTCGCGCGAGCATGAACATCTTCCAGCAGGCGTTTCGAGGCGAAACCCTGCTGACGGAAGGCGAAATCCGCATCGGCTGCGTTGAGTCGCAGACCTTGAAATCCAGCAGAATCCCCCAGGCCATCCTGAGTGCCATCCCCCAATGAACAACGACCTCTCCATCGTCTCCTTGATCCTGCACGCCAGCTTCGTCGTGCAGCTCGTGATCGCTGCCCTGCTGCTGGTCTCTGTGGCCAGCTGGACCGTCATCTTCGGCAAGCTCATCTCGCTCAGGCGGGTCAAGGATGGCAACGAAGCTTTTGAGCAGGAGTTCTGGTCGGGCAAGAACCTGAACGAGCTGTTCAACACGGTCGGCAATCGCAAGGACGGTGCCCCGCTGGAACGCATCTTCGCCTCGGGCATGCGCGAGTTCCTCAAGCTGCGCGAGAAGCGCATCTCCGATGCCACGGCCATGCTCGACGCCTCGCGCCGCGCCATGCGCGCCAGCTTTCAGCGCGAGCTCGATGCGATGGAGAGCAACCTCTCCTTCCTCGCCTCGGTCGGCTCGGTCTCGCCCTACATCGGCCTGTTCGGCACGATCTGGGGGATCATGCACGCCTTCGTCGGCCTCTCCAATCTGACCCAGGTCACGCTGGCCACGGTTGCGCCGGGCATTGCTGAAGCGCTTGTGGCCACGGCCATCGGCCTGTTCGCCGCGATTCCCGCCGTGCTGGCCTTCAACCGCTTCGCGCGCCAGATCGACCGCAGTGCCATCACGCTGGAGACCTTCATCGAGGAGTTCTCCAACATCCTGCAGCGCAACGCCGGCGCGCCCGTGCAAGGACACTGACATGGCAGCCCTCGCCTCGCGCGGCCGCGGACGGCGCCGCACCATCAATGAGATCAATATGGTGCCTTTCATCGACGTGATGCTGGTGCTGCTGATCATCTTCATGGTCAGCGCCCCGCTGATCACGACGGGCGTTGTGGACCTGCCCAGCGTGGGCCACGCCAAGAACCAACCCGAGCACGTGATTCACCTGACGGTGGGCACGGACGAACGCATCCAGTTCAAGGTCGACGAGGGTGGCGCGGAAAGGCCCTTGCCCTTGAGCAATGTGGCCGAGGCCGTCAAGCTGGCCCAGGCCGGCGACGCAGACACACCCGTCGTTATCTCGGCCGACAAGGCCGTCAAGTACGAGGCCGTGGTCAAACTCATGGACACGCTGCAGCGCGCCGACGTCAAGCGCGTGGGCTTGGCGGTGCGAAACAGCGGAACCCAATGACCGGCTTCGCCCTTTCGCGCTTCCACGATCCACTGCGCCCGCCCGAGGCGCCTGGTATGGGCCGCGGCCTGGCTTTCGCGCTCATCGCCCATGGCCTGCTCGTGCTGGCCTTGAGCCTCGGCGTGGCCTGGCACACGAGCACGCCGCAGGCCTTCGAGGCCGAGTTGTGGTCGGCCGTGCCGCAGGCCGCCGCACCCAAGGCCGTGGAGCCCCCGCCCGAGCCCGAACCCGAGGTCAAGCGCGAACCGAATCCGCCGCAACCCACGGCCGAGGAGTTGCAGGCGCACGCCGATGCCGAGATCGCCATCGCCAAGGCCAAGGAGGAAAAGAAACGCAAGGAGCTGGCGGAACAGCAGAAGCTGCTCGAGAAGAAGCGCGAGGAAGACAGGAAGGCCGCTGAGGACAAGAAGAAGCTCGACCAGCAGAAGCAGGAAAAACTGGACAAGCTCAAGGCCGAGAAGGCGATCAAGGATGCCGACGCCAAGCGCGAGGCCCTGCGCCAGGATTACATCAAGCGCATGCAGGGCATGGCCGGCGCCACCGGCGCTCCCACGGCCACCGGCACGGCGCTGCGCAGCTCCGGCCCTTCGTCGAGCTATCGGGGCCGCATCGTGGCCCGCGTGAAGCCCAACATCATCTACAGCGGTGACCCGGCGGGCAATCCAGCCGCCGAAGTAGAGGTTCGCGTGGCGCCGGACGGCACCATCATCGGCCGCAAACTCGTCAAGCCCAGCGGCGACCCGGACTGGGACAACGCCGTGCTTCGCGCGATCGACAAGACCGAAATCCTGCCGCGCGATACCGACGGCAGCGTTCAGCCCCTCATGGTGCTGAGCTTCCGCCCACGCGACTGAGGACCAGGTGGTCCACGGACCACCTTCCTGCCCCCCACAGCGCCACCGTCATCAGCAGCACGCCCCAGAGCTCGTGTCCCATCAGCGCGGCCGGGGCGATGTCTTCCAGGCTCAGCGCGGCCATCACGTTGACGACCGAGAGCCCCAGCGCCGCGAAACGCCCGCCCAGGCCCAGAACGAGCAGCACTGGCAGGCCGAGCTCGCCGGCCGTGCCCATGTAGGCCGCGAGTTCGGGCGGCAGCACAGGCACGTGGTATTCGCTCTCAAACAGGGCCAGGGTCGTGCTCCAGTCGCGGATTTTGGTCAGGCCCGAGAGCCAGAACACCTGGGCCACGTAGAGTCGCGCGCCCAGCAGGGCCAGCGATTGCAGGTGCGCCAGAGGCCCGGCCACACAGGCCGGCATGCGCCCGCTGCCCAGACCCGGATCGGTGAAGCCGCGCCAGGCGCCGGCAAGAATGGATTTCAGCGTCATTGAATTTCCTCCGCTCCGATCAGCCAGCCTTGGCGCAGCGCCTGCTGCAGCCAGGCCCCGAAATCGAAGCCCTCTTCCATTGAATCGACCAGACTCGCCCCGTCGAGCTGTGCCTGCATGAAGCGCGCCGCCGAGTCGTCCAGTTCCTCGTGCAAGGCTCGCCAGCCGCTGCGCCACACGATGCGCCGTCCGAGCACTGCGGTGCCAGGCCGCAGCCTGAGCCGCAGGCGAGCCGGATCGCCACTTCCCAGCAAGGCCAGCGAATCGCCGTCGAAGACCGCGTCTGCCGCGCGAGCCGCCTCGTGCAGGGCCCAGTCGAGCCGGGCTTCGTCGACGAGCCGCTCTTCCATGCCCGGTTGAGCCTGCAAAAAACCGGCCAGTGCGTCGCCCCAGTCGGCCATGTCACCGCTGACGGGCGGATGCGCACGCCAGAAGGCCCAGGCCATGGCACCGAACTGCGCCTCGCCCAATTCCTCGAGCAAGCGCGGATAGGCACTGCCCAAGGCACGCGCAGCCAAGGCCTTGGCATTGCCCCGGTAGGCCTGCAGGGCGCGCGCCTCGCCGCCTTCGATGCCGGGCAGGCAGCGCAGTCCCGAGGGTTCGGCGCGGCCGAGAATGGCCTCGACGAGCAAGCCCTGCTGCGCCTGGCGGTTCATGCGGCCCTCCCCGCCTCGTCCAGCAAGACCTCGAGCGCCGGGACGTCGGTATCCCATTCGACCAGGGCCGGCGCCGCCGCGAATCTCTGCCGTGCGTGACGATAAACCTGCCACACGGCTTCCGACACACGGCTGCCATGGTCGTCGATCACGACGCCGGGTAGTTCGGCATGGCCCGCGAGATGAATCTCGCCAACGATGCCGTCCACCAGTTGATCAACCCAGGCGCAGGCAGCCGCCGTCGCGGCTTGTGCTTGCAAGCCCAGATTGCGCGCGTTCACAACGAGGTTGTTCACATCGAGCAGCAGGCCGCAACCGCTTCGCTTGCACAGGGCGTTGAAGAACTCCGGCTCCGCCATCGAGTCGCTCTGCCAGCCCAGGTAGGCGCTGATGTTCTCCACCAAAATGGGCCGCCGCAGACGCTCCTGCACCTGGCCCACATGGCGCACCATCAGGGCCAGACTGTCGTCATCGTAGGCGATGGGCAGTAGATCGGCCGCATGCAGGCCCGAACCGATGCGTGCAAAGCTCGCGTGGTCCGAAACCTGCATCGGCTCCACCCGCTCGACCAGCCGGGCCAGCCGCTCCAGGTGCCGTGCATCCAGACCGGCAGCCGAGCCCAGCGACAAACCCACGCCGTGCAAGCTGACGGGGTACAGCTCGCGCCCCTGCATGAGTACGGCTAAAGCCGCACCGCCCTCGGCGAAGAAGTTCTCCGAGTGGACCTCGATGAAGTCCAGCGCCGGCCGGTCGCGCAGCAGCGGTTCGTAATGCGGCTGGCGCCAGCCGATGCCGGCCATTACTTCTTGGTCTTCAGCTTGGCCTTGGCTTCGTCGGCCGAGAGGCCGCCTGCGGACTTGCAACTGCCCTTGGCGACGAACTTCCAGTCGTCGGCGGCGTTGTCGGCCTTGGCCTGGCCGGCGCAGGAGTGGCTGCCGCTGATGTTGGAGCAGTCGTTCTGGCCCGCCTTGGCGATCCCGTAGCACTTTTCCTTGGGGGCCTTGTCATCGGCCTGGGCTTGGGCGACGAAACCAAGGGCGAGAGCGGCGGCAAGACCGGAGGCGAGGATTTGCTTGTGTTGCATAGGAATCTCCTGTGGGATGAAGGGATGAAGGTAGGAAGCAATCAAGGGTTGAAGAAGTGCGGCATGATCTGCCGACGCCGCTGAAGTCGCAAGAGCCTGTGGGATCCTTACACTCGCGGCCAAATGAATTCATTCGCCGCCGAGCTCGAATCGCTACGCCCCCAACTGATGAAGTACGCCCAGCTCCAGCTGCGCAACAGCGCCTGGGCCGAGGATGCAGTGTCCGAGACCCTTCTGGCCGCGCTCGAGAAGCCGCAGAGCTTTGCCGGCCGCTCCCAGCTCAAGTCCTGGCTGATCGGCATCCTCAAGCACAAGCTCGTGGATCAGGTTCGCCGCAACAGCCGCGAAATGTCGATGACGGCTGAGGACGGCGAGGATCTGGACGAGTCGCTCTTCCGGCCGGACGGCCACTGGCGCGAGCCGCCGCAAGATTGGGGTAACCCCGAACAGACCCTGGCCCAGGTCGATTTCATGCGCGTGCTCGAGGCCTGTGTGGACCAGTTGCCTGGCCAACAAGGGCGCCTATTCATGATGCGTGAGTGGCTAGAGCTCGATACCGATGAGGTCTGTAAGCTTTTGTCCATCAGCCCGACCAATCTGTGGGTCATGCTGCACCGCGCGCGTCTGCGTCTGCGCGAATGCCTGCAGCTCAACTGGTTCTCTGCCCCATGAAGCTCAAGCGTACCTGCCGCGAAGTCACTCATCTGGCGCTGCAAGCGCTGGAGCAGCCGCTGCCCCTGTCGGACCGGGTGGCCGTGCGCCTGCACCTGTGGATCTGCAAGTACTGCGTGGCCTTCACCCGCCAGCTCAAGCTGATGGAAAAGGCCGGCGAGAGGTGGCGGCGCTACTGCGAGGAGTGAGCGAGCGTGCAAGCGTGCCGACAGCAGGCGCCTCTTGCGGGTCGATTCAGCTGTGCACATCGCGCCACGAATCAGCCGAATTGACGCCAGGACGTGCCGTTGTTCATGCACCGCCCTGGGGTAAACAGGCCGTTATATGAGTGGTTTCCAATTACAGTCTCATTGCTGCGGCAAAAAGGGCCGCCGGAGAACTTGATGCCCGACCTGTCCCCTTTGAACTGGACGCTGGATGCGCCTGAAGACCGTCCGGCCGCCAAACCCAGGGCGGCGACAGTGACGCAGGAGCCCGCGGCCGATTTCCGCTGGCCGACTCCGCCCTATGCGGCTTATGCGCAACCCACCCTGCAGATGGCGCCGGAGCCCTGCGAGATCCTCGGCCTGAACAACAGCCGCAGCGGCGGCCACGTCATCCTGATCGCGCCCAACGAGCGCCTGGCCCACGTCAACGTCCCCCCGGCGCGCAGCGCCGTGCCGCTCAAATTCACTCAGTTTCGAGCCCTCAAGCTACTGCGCCCGGTGCCGGCTGCGCCGCGTGCGGAAGCAGTGCCGGGGGATTCCCTGAGCATTGACGATCGCCCTCGCAGCGAGTTCAAGCTCAACTTCGTCGGCGGCGGTGAACTGCGCGGCGTGACCATCGGCCATCTGCAAGACAGTCTAGGCCTGTTCCTTTTCCCGCCTGTCTCCAAAACGGACGACTCGGTGCTTCGCGTCTTCGTGCCGGCCGAGGTGCTCGATCAATTCGAGATCGGCGAGCGCATCGGCGACGTGCTGGTCAAGGAGCATGCGGCCACGGCCGAGCAGGTCGAGGCTGCCGCCAACGAGCAGGCCAACCTGCGTTCGCGGCGCGTGGGCGACATCCTCGTCGCCAAGCAAGTGGTCACGGGCGAGCAGCTGATGCAGGCGATCGAGCAGCAGGCTCGCATGCCGATGGTGCGCATCGGCGAGGCCCTGCTGGCCATGGAGCTCATCAACCAGGAACAGCTTGACGATGCCCTCGCCCAGCAACGCCTGGATCGCACGGTGCCGCTCGGTGAGTTGCTCGTGCGCAAGGGCGTGGTCAGCCGCCAGGCCCTGCAGTCGGCGCTGGCCCGCAAGATGGGTTACCCGCTCGTCGACGTCGACAACTTCGCCGTCGAGCCCGACGCGGTCAACAAGCTGCCCTATGCCGTGGCCAAGCGGCTGGAAGTGCTGCCGCTGGTGCTTCGCGACGGACGCCTGATCGTCGCGATGGAGGACCCGACGCGACGCGACGCGCTCGACGAAATCGAGTTCATCTCCCAGCTCAAAGTCACGCCCACGCTGTCCAAGATCGGCTCGGTGCAGTTCGCGATCCCCACGGCTTACGAGCGCTTCGGCGCTGAACCCGTCGCGTTCGGGGACGTGAATCTCCCCGCTTTCAGCCTCGACTTCCACAGCGACACCTCAGGCAAGTTGATGGAGACGCTGGAGCGCGAGGTCGAGCACGACGAGCGCGACGACGACCAGGCCATCGAGCAGAGCGACAACTCGCTCGTGCGCCTGATCAACACCATGATCAGCGAGGCGCACGGCATCGGCGCCTCCGACATCCACATCGAAACCCAGCCCGGCAAGGAGAAGGTGCGCATCCGCTTCCGCAAGGACGGCGTCATGCAGCCTTATCTCGAGCTGCCGTACACCTACCGCAACGCCATGGTCGCCCGCATCAAGATCATGTGCGACCTGGACATCTCCGAGCGCCGCAAGCCCCAGGACGGCAAGATCAACTTCGCCAAGTTCTCGTCGCAGCACCGCCTCGAACTGCGCGTGGCCACCATCCCGACCAACAACGGCTTGGAAGACGTCGTGATGCGTTTGCTCGCCTCGAGCAAGCCGCTACCACTGGACCAGATAGGCCTCACGTCGCGCAACCTTGCGGAGCTCAAGAACGCCATCTCGCGCCCCTACGGCCTGGTGCTGTGCGTGGGCCCCACGGGCTCGGGCAAGACGACCACGCTGCACTCGGCGCTCAGCTTCATCAACACGCCCGAGCGCAAGATCTGGACGGCCGAGGATCCGATCGAAATCACCCAGCCCGGTCTGCGCCAGGTCCAGGTTAATCCCAGGATCGACTGGACCTTCGCCAAGGCCCTGCGATCCTTCCTGCGCGCCGATCCGGACGTGATCATGGTTGGCGAAATCCGCGACGAAGAGACCGCCGAGATTTCCGTGGAAGCCTCGCTGACCGGTCACCTCGTGCTCTCGACCCTGCACACGAACAACGCCGCCGAGACCATCACGCGGCTGCTGGACATGGGCATGGATCCGTTCAACTTCGCCGATTCGCTGCTGGCCGTGATCGCGCAGCGCCTCGTGCGGCGCATGTGCACGCACTGCCGCGAAGCCGATGAGCTGCCCGACGCCACGCTCCAAGAGCTTGCCGACGACTACCTCCACGTCTTCCACGGCGACGACAAGCCCGATCGAGCGACCCTGATCGCGCAATGGACCCAGACGCATGGCAAGGACGGCCGCTTGCAGCGCTACCACTGCAAGGGTTGCGCCAAATGCGAGAAGAGCGGCTTCAAGGGTCGCGCCGCCCTCCACGAATTGCTGACCGTCTCCAAGGATCTTCGCCGCATGATCCAGACCGGCGCGCGTTCGGAGGAGCTCGCCCAATTCGCCTTGCGCCAAGGCATGCGCACGCTGCGCCAAGACGGCATCGAGAAGGTGCTTTCGGGCGTCACGACCATTGAGGAAGTCCGGGCCACCAGCAATAGCTGAGCTCGCCCGGCGCGTGCGAATGGCGCCCCGCCTCCCTGCCAATGTGAGCGATACCCGGGTCTGCCCTCGATTGTCCTGAGCGCCTGGCTTTGCGATAGTCGCCGGGTCCCCGCCGGTCTGCACTTTCCGGCGCTTGCAGTACGAAGACGGCCTCCAGCGGGCCGCCGCAAGAGTTCCCGTGAACATGAAGGGAGACAGCGATGGTTCAATCGCAGGGCGTGGCCGCCACAGCGGCTGCGCAACGCCTGCATGGCGACGGTGCACAGGTGCAGGCGATCGCCACCTCTCACGCACGCAGTGCCGCCTTCGGCCTGTGCCCTCAATCGACGATCGGGCCCGACGCCCTGGCCGCGGGCCCGCTGCAAGCCCATCGTGAACGTCACGCGCGGCTGCTGGCCCAGGCCGCGCCGCTGATGGACATGCTCGTCGAGCAGCTCGGTGCGGCGCGCCAGCTGGTGCTGCTGGCCGATGCCAGCGGCGTAGTCCTGCACCTGGCAGGCGACAACAGTTTCATCGAGCGCGTGCGCTCTGTCGGCTTGATGCCCGGGGGCAACTGGTCCGAGGCCAGCCGCGGCACGAATGCCATTGGCACCTGTCTGATGAACGAGCGCCCCACGCTCATTCACGGCCCCGAGCACTTCCTTCGCGCCCTGCACTTCCTCTCCTGCGTTGCAGCCCCCCTGCTCGATCACAAGGGCGCCCTGACCGGTGTCATCGGCATCGCGACCGAGCGGCGTGGCTATCACAACCACAGCCTGGCCCTGGTCGGCATGGCCGCACGCATGATCGAGCAGGCTGCCTTCACCGATCGCTTCGCGCGCCACGGCTGCCTGCATTTCCACGCCATGGCCGGGGCGCTGGGCACGCCAGCCGAAGGCCGCCTGGCCGTCGACGAGCAGGGACGCTGGCTCGGCGCCGACCGCCGCGCCATGGAACTGCTCGGCGACAGCATGACGCGGCTGCGCAGAGATGGCCTGAGCGGCCTGCTGGGTCCGCAAGTCCCCGCCCTGCTCGACCTGGCCCGAGACACGGTGATCCCCGTGGTCGTGCCCCGACCGGGCAACGGCGGCACTGAGCAATGGCATCTGCGCTACGTGCCGGGCGGTACGGAGGCAACGGCCATCACGCTCCCCGAGGAAACCGAGGGTGCCCGTGCCGCCTACACGCTCGCAGCGACCCTGACACCGCGGCAAAGTCAGGATCGCATGACGACGCTGCGCGAAGCTGAACGCCATGCCATCGAAGCCGCCGTGCAGTCCTGCGCCGGCAATCTGTCCATGGCTGCACGCCAGCTCGGCATCGGCCGCAGCACGCTCTATCGCAAGATCAAGATCGGAGCGCCAGGCGGCTGAACCGGATCACGCCCAGGCCCAAGGCCGTTCCAAACAGGACGACCGCGCAGCCCATGAGCATGCGCGGCTCCAAGGCCTCGCCCAAGAAGACATTACCCCACAACACGGCGAACACCGGGTTGAGGAAGGTCACCGCGATGGCGTTCGTGGGCCCCACCCGCAGCATCAGGCGGAAGTAGATGAGATAGGCCAGCGCCGTGCACAGCACCGCCAGCAAGCTCACGGCCAGCCAGGACTGCGGGGCCGGCGCAGCCGCCGGCCACAGCCGCACGGCCGGCACAAGCAGCCACAAGGTGGCCGCCCCCAGGCTGCCGCTGGCAATCGCAAGCGGTCGCACGCCCTTGACGTAGCGGCGCGTATAGCTGGCCGCCACGCCGTAGCACAGCGCCGCCACCAGGCACGCCACCACGGCCCAGCCGCTGCCACCGGGCTTGAACTCGGCGTGGTCCCAGGCCAGATACGCTACGCCACCGAAAGCGATCAGGAAGCCCACGGCCCGCGCGGCCGTGATCTTCTCGCCCAGCCACAGGGCCGCCACCAGCGCGCCGAACAAGGGCGAGGTGGCATTGAGGATGCTGGACATGCCTGCGGTGATGGACAGCGCCGCGTAGACGAAAAGGGCGAATGGCAGGGCCGTGTTCACCAGCCCCAGCACCAGCATCTGGCGCCAGCTCGCACGCACCTCGGCCCAGCCGCCTCGCCAGGCCAGCAGGGGCAGTAAGACCAGGCTGGCCAGGCCGACCCGGATGCAGGTCATTGGCACGGGCCCGAAGTCGTGTGCGCCGATGCGCATAAATAAAAAGGAGCCGCCCCAGATGGCAGCTAGGAGGATGAGCTGGAGGAAGTCAGTGGGCTTCAAGATCGAGCAGCGCCTTCTTGCGTTCGATGCCGCCGGCATAACCCGTCATTTCACCGGTGCTGCCGAGCACGCGGTGACAAGGGATGAGAATGGAGATCGGATTGCGCCCAACCGCAGCCCCCAGGGCCCGCGCCGCGTTCGGCCGACCCAGCCGCGCCGCGATGCAGCCATAGCTGTCCACCTCTCCCGGCGCGATCTTCAGTAGGGCCCTCCAGACCTCGCGCTGGAACTCGGTGCCTTGCGGGTCCAGCGGCAGCGTGGGCACTGGGCGGCCTTCGAAGTAGGCGGCCAGCGCCTGGCGCAACTGCTCGAAGAGCGGATCGTCACCGGTTGGCGCATCGATCTCGCCCGGATGGTGTCTCTGTCCGTCGAACCACAGCCCCGAGAGGCCCTGCGCGGTTCGCACGGCAAGCATGGGGCCCAGCGGCGTCTCCACTCGGCATTGCCGTACATAGTGCTTCTTCATGTCAGGGTCCTCCAGAAATGCAGCACGGCATAGCTGCGGTAGGGACGAAATTCATCGCCGGTGCCGATCTGTCCGCTGCGAGCCTTCTTCAGCGCCACGTCGCCCGGCAGCCAGGCATCGGGCCAGCTCCAGCCGCGCATCAACATGTAGCGAGCCGTCCAGGGGCCGATGCCTGGCAGGGCTTCGAGCTCGGCCTGGGCCCGCCTCAGCTGTTCGTCAGACGGCAGCGCGCCCTGAGCGAACAGCAGGCCCGGCCATGCCGCCGCGATAGCCTGTAATGCCGCGGCGCGCTGTCGGATGATGCCCAGTTCGGCAATGTGCTCGATGGGTGCGCCGGCAATGGCCTGCGGCTGCGGAAACCCGATGAGCCCCCCCTCCAGCGGCGTGCCGAAGCGCTCAACGAAACGGCCGGCGACGGTCCGCGCCGCGGCCACCGTGACTTGCTGGCCCAGCACGGCCCGCACGGCGAGCTCGAAGCGATCGAGCGCACCTGGCAAACGCAGACCCTGGGGCGCGCCGGCCGGCAAGGCCGCGGCAATGGCGGCCGGATCGGCGTCCAGATCGAGCCAGCGCCGCAACAGGGGCAGCAGGCTGGCCACGGCAGGCCAGAGCACAGGCGCCAGTTGCACCTCGACCCGACCGGGCCGCGTAAAGCTCACGCGAACCCCGCCCCGCAGGCATTGCTCTTGGTGGACGAGCACCACGCTGCGCTCGACCACGGCGTTAGGCACGTCGACCTGCTCCACCCCTCGGATGGCCCGAGCCTCGAGGAAGCGCAGCAAGCCGTCCACGTCGTAGGGCTCGCGATAGGCCAGACGCAAGGCGGGCACGCTTGCCTGCCCGCCCTCGCGGCGCAAGGCCGTGGGTTGGAGGCGGTAATGCGCCAGGAAGGCCGCGTTGAAGCGCCGCAGGCTGGCGAAACCGGACGCATGGGCGACCTGGGCCACCGGCAAGGCGCTGTCGGTCAGCAGCTGCTTGGCGAGCAGCAGGCGGCGCGTTTGCAGGTACTGAAGCGGCGTCACGCCATGCTCGGCTGCGAAGATGCGACGCAGGTGGCGGTCGGTCACGCCCAGGCGCTCGGCCACCGCGAACATGGAGTCCTCGCCCGCCTCGATCAACCGCGCCGCCTCGCGGGCCAGTTGGCCCGCCGCATCCATGGCCGTGAACGCCGAGCGCGGCGCCAGCTCCGGCCGGCACTTGAGACAGGGCCTGAAGCGCGCCGCCTCCGCCTGGGCCGCTGTGCCGAAGAAGCGGCAGTTGGCGAGCTTGGGTGTGCGCACGCGGCAGATGGGCCTGCAGTAGACGCCCGTGGAAGTCACGCCGACGAAGAACCGCCCGTCAAAGCGCGCGTCGCGGGCGACGAGGGCGGGATAGCAGGCGTTGGGTTCCAAGGGGTCCATGGCCGTCATCTTAGGTTGCCAAGCCGCCACCGACTGGCCGTTTTCGGACATCTGCCTCGATGCCTACAATGCCGGCCGACCTATCCTTATCAAGAGCATTCCATGCAAGTCGCCGCTTCGATCTTCAAGGCCTACGACATTCGCGGTGTCGTAGGTAGCACCATCGACGAAACCTTTGCCGAGCACCTGGGCCGGGCCTTCGGCACCGAAGCTCTCGCGCTGGGCGAACGGGCCGTGGCCGTCGGCCGCGATGGCCGGATTTCGGGTCCGAGCCTCGTGGCCGCGCTGATCCGCGGCCTGCGGGCCACGGGCCTGGATGTGGTCGACTGCGGCGCCGTGACCACGCCCATGCTCTATTACGTGGCCGCGACCCGCAGCAAGTACGGCTGCAACAGCGGCATCATGGTCACGGGCAGCCACAACCCCAAGGACTACAACGGCTTCAAGATGGTTCTGAAGGGCGCCGCCGTCTACGGCGAGCAGATCCAGGGCTTGAAACGCCGCATTGAGGCGCAGGACTACGCCAACGGCAAGGGCCGCGTCGGCACCATGAATGTGCTGGCCGAGTACACCCACCGCATCGTGAACGACTGCAAGCTCGCGCGCCCGATGAAGATAGTCGTGGACAGCGGCAATGGCATCCCAGGCGCCAGCGCCCCCGCCATTCTGCGCGCTCTGGGCTGTGAGGTCATCGACATCTTCAGCAAGGTGGACGGCGACTTCCCCAACCATCATCCCGACCCCTCGCGCCCCGAGAACCTCGAAGATCTCAAGCGCATCGTCCATGCCTGCGACGCCGAGCTGGGCCTAGCCTTCGACGGCGACGGTGACCGCCTGGGCATCGTCACCAAGGATGGCACGATGATCATGCCGGACCGGCAGATCATGCTGCTCGCTGCCGACATCCTGAAGCGGAACAAGGGCGCCGAGATCATCTACGACGTCAAATGCAGCCAGCGCCTCGCGCCGTGGATCCGCGAGCATGGTGGCAAGCCGCTGATGTGGATGACGGGCCACTCGCTGGCCAAGGCCAAGCTCAAGGAAACCGGCGCGCCCATGGCCGGCGAGCTCTCGGGTCATATCTTCTTCAACGAGCGCTGGTACGGCTTCGACGATGCGATGTACACGGCGGGCCGCATGCTGGAGATCCTCTCGCGCAGCCAGGACCCGAGCGCCGTGCTCAACGGTCTGCCCAACAGTTTCAACACGCCCGAGCTCAACGTAGCCTGCGCCGAGGGCGAGCACCATGAGGTGGTGAAGCAGCTCAAGGCGATCGCCGAATTCCCGGGCGGCGAGATCACGACCATCGACGGCCTGCGCGTGGACTATCCCGACGGTTTCGGCCTCGTGCGCCCGTCCAACACCACGCCCGTGCTCGTGCTGCGCTTCGAGGGACACACGCAGGCGGCGCTGGACCGCATCCAGCACGACGTGTTGGCGCAGCTCAAGCGCGTCAAGCCCGAACTGCACTTCAGCGCCGGCCATTGAAGGAAGCTCTCGCCCGAGTGTTCTACAGCGCCCTGCTGCGCCTGGTTACGCCGCTGTACCTGCTGCGGCTGTGGCGGCGCGGGGCGAAGGAGCCGGCGTACCGCCAGTCCCTCGGCGAGCGACTGGGTTTCTATCGGAACGCCCCCGGCCAAGGCTGGGTGTGGGTGCATGCCGTCTCGCTCGGCGAGACGCTTGCCGCCGCTGCGCTGGTCGATGAATTGCGGACCCGTCAGCCGGGCCTGCGCCTGCTGCTGACCTGCAGCACCGCCACCGGCCGCGAAGCCGGCCGCGACCTGCTGCGCGAGCGCGACGTGCAATGCTGGTTGCCGTTCGATACGCCCGGCGCGGTTCAGCGCTTCTTCCGCCATTGGCAGCCGGCCGTCGGCGTGTTGATGGAGACCGAGATCTGGCCCAACCTCCTGCACTTCGCGCCCTGCCCCATGGTGCTGGCCAATGCGCGCCTCTCCGAGAGGAGCGCGCGCCGAGGCCGGCGCTTCGCCGCCCTGCTCTATCCGGCGGCGCGGCGCATCCGCTTGGCGCTGGCACAGACCGAAGCCGATGCGCAGCGCATGCGGGCCACCGGCGCACCCGATGTGCGCGTGATGGGCAATCTTAAGTACGAGCTGGCGGTCGACGAGGCCGTGCTCGCTCGCGGCCGTGCATGGCGCCAGCGCTTGGGCCGGCCCGTGCTGCTCTTGGCCGTCTCGCGTGAAGGCGAGGAGACGATGTTGCTGCAAGCGTGGGCCAAGGTAGCGACCCGTGGCAAGCCCTTGCTGCTCATCGTGCCGCGCCATCCGCAGCGCTTCGACGAAGTTGCGGAGTTGGTGCACGCAGCGGGCCTCAAGCTCGCACGGCGCAGCAGCTGGGGCACCGAGCCGAACCCCGAGTCCTTGATGGCCGACGCCTGGCTCGGTGACTCCATGCGCGAGATGCCGCTGTACTACGGCATGTCGGATGTGGCCCTGCTCGGCGGCAGCTTCGCGCCCCTGGGTGGCCAGAACCTCATCCAGGCCGCTGCCTGCGGCTGTCCGCTGGTGATGGGCCCGCACACCTTCAACTTTGCAGAAGCCTCCAGACTGGCCGAGGAAGCCGGCGCCGCCCAGCGCGTGACGGACATGGATGAAGGACTGAGCGCCGGGCTCGAACTGTGTCAGACCCCCGTGCGTCAAGCCAAGAAGGCGGCTGCGGCGCAAGCCTTTGCCGCAGCCCATCGCGGCGCCGCGGCGCGCATGGCGCAAGCCGTTGCGGTCTTTCTGCCACAGCCATGAACATGCTGCCGGCCGCTCCCTGGTTCAACCCCACTCCCCGGCTGCAGACCGTGGAACTGCCCGATGGCGGCGTCTGCGTCGTCATCGACGACGTGCTGCACGAGCCCGAGGTCTGGGCCGAATGGGCGGCCAATGAGCCATTCACCGCGCCGCGCAGCTACCCCTATCCGGGCCTCGTGCTGGAGGCTCCGTCTGCGCTGAAGCACGCCGTGCTCGACTGCTTTGCCCAGCGCGCTCGCGCCCTGCTCGGTGCGCGGCGCACCCTGGATGCCAGCGTCCGTTTCTCGCTCATCAGCACACCGCCGGAGGAGCTCACGCCCGTGCAGTGGCTGTGCCATCGCGACCGCGTCAGCACCGATGCGCAGGTCCTGTTCGCAGCCTCGGTGCTCTACCTCTTCCGCAATCCGGCCCTCGGCGGCACGAGCTTTTACCGGCCGCTTCTGGCCGGACGCGAACTCGACCGACTGCTGATCGACAGCCAGACGCTGGACGCGCAGACGTTCAGTCAGCGTCGGCCGCAGGTTCGGCCTGGCTATATGGACGGCTCCAATGCCTTCTTCGAGCGCGTTGCGAGCATCCCGGCCGCCTGGAACCGCATGATCATCTACGACGGCGGCCTCTTCCACTCGGCCGATGTCGAGTCACCTGCGCAGCTCAGCAGAGATCCGCGCCTCGGCCGCCTCACACTCAATGCCTTTTTTACGTGCCGGCGCGGCGCGCCGAGATAGGTTCCTCGAATTATTTGTAGAAGGCCTCGACGGCGCCCTTGAGCTTGATGCACAGCGGGCGGCCCTTGCGATCCAGGGTCTTGCCGGCCGGCACCTTGATCCAGCCTTCGCTGACGCAGTACTCCTCCACATCGTGGCGTTCCTTGCCGTTGAAGCGGATGCCGATCTCGTGCTCGAACACGGCGGCGACATGATGGGGGCTGCGGGGATCGACGCTCAGGTGGTCGGGGAGCTCAGGGCGTTGGGTGTCTGTCATCTCGATACTCAGTGGCTATTGAGCAGGGCCATCAGGCCTGCTTCGTCCAGGATTGTCACACCGAGTTCGCGTGCCTTGTCCAGCTTGGAGCCGGCCTCCTCACCCGCGATCACGTAATGGGTCTTTTTGGACACCGAGCTGCTGACTTTGCCGCCCGCCGCTTCGATCATGTCCTTGGCCGCATCGCGCGCGAGCGTGGGTAGCGTGCCGGTCAGCACGAGAGTCTTGCCCAGCAGCGGCCGCGGGCCATGCGCGTCCGCGGCGCCCCCGCCCTCCGCCCATTGCACGCCCGCCGCGCGCAACTGCTCGACGACCTCGCAATTGTGCGGCTGCGCGAAGAAGGTGTGGATGCTGTGCGCGACCACGGGCCCCACATCGGGCACCTCGAGCAGTTGCTCGATGCTCGCGTCCATGAGTTTGTCCATGGCCCCGAAGTGCCGGGCCAGGTCCTTGGCCGTGGTCTCGCCCACTTGGCGGATGCCCAGCCCGTAGAGGAAGCGCGCCAGGGTCGTGTTCTTGCTCTTCTCCAGCGCGTCGACAATGTTCTGGGCGCTCTTCTCCGCCATGCGCTCCAATGCCGCGAGCTTGGCCACGCCAAGCTTGTACAGGTCCGGCAGCGAGCTGACGATGCCACCGTCGACGAGCTGGTCGACGAGCTTGTCGCCCAGGCCCTCGATGTCCAGGGCGCGGCGGCTCGCAAAGTGCAGCAGCGCCTGCTTGCGCTGGGCCGGGCAGGAGATGCCGCCCGTGCAGCGATGGTCGATGCCCCCCTTCTCGCGCTCAACGGCGCTGCCACATTCCGGGCAGGCCGCAGGCATGCGGAAGTTGGCCACATAACTCGGCCGCTGCACGGACACCCGGCCAACGATCTCGGGGATCACATCGCCCGCCCGACGCACGATGACTTGATCGCCCACGCGCACGCCCTTGCGGCGCAACTCGAAGAGGTTGTGCAGGGTGGCGTTGGTCACAGTCGTGCCGCCGACGAAGACGGGCTCCAGCCGCGCCACAGGCGTGATCTTGCCGGTGCGACCGACCTGCACGTCGATGGCATTGAGCCTCGTGAGCTGCTCCTGGGCCGGGTACTTGTGGGCCACGGCCCAGCGCGGCTCGCGGCTGACAAAGCCCAGCCGCGCCTGCAGGGCCCGGCTGTTGACCTTGTAGACGATGCCATCGATGTCGAATGGCAATTTGTCGCGCTTCTCGCCGATGCGGCGGTGGAAGTCCACCAGACCGGCCGCGCCCAGGGCCACTACGCGATCCGTGCTGACCGGCAAGCCCATGCGGGCAAAGGCGTCGAGCATGGCGCTGTGGGTCTCGGGCACATCCCAGCCCTGCACTTCGCCCAGGCCGTAGGCAAAGAAGGACAGCGGCTTGCCAGCAGCGAGTGCTGGGTCGAGCTGGCGCACGGCGCCGGCCGCCGTGTTGCGCGGATTGACGAAGGTCTTCTGGTTGGCCTCGCGCTGGCGTTCGTTGAGCTTCTCGAAATCGTCGCGCCGCATATAGACCTCGCCTCGGACCTCGAGCACCGGCGCGTCCACGCCGAGCAGGCGCAATGGGATTTGCTTGATCGTGCGAATGTTCTGCGTCACGTCCTCGCCCGTCTCGCCATCTCCGCGCGTGGCGGCATGCACGAGCAGTCCGCACTCGTAGCGCAGGTTCATGGCCAGCCCGTCGAACTTCAGCTCGGCTGCGTATTCCACGGGCGCATCCGTTTCGCCCAGCGATAGCTCGCGGCGCACGCGCGCGTCGAAGGCCTCGGCGCCGGCGGGGCTGGTATCGGTCTCGGTGCGGATAGAGAGCATGGGCACTGCGTGGCGCACGTGCGCGAAGCCGTCGAGCACGCGGCCGATCACGCGCTGCGTGGGCGAGTCGGCGGTCAGCAGCTCGGGCCGCGCCTGCTCAAGCGCCTGCAGCTCCTGGAAGAGCCTGTCATATTCGGCATCCGGCAGCTCGGGCGCGTCGAGCACGTAGTAGAGGTGTGCGTGGTGGTTCAGCAGCTCCCGCAACTGCTGGGCGCGGATCGCGGCCTGGGTGGGTGTTTCGCTCATGGCGGCATTGTGGCGTGAACCTGCGTAACGAACGCCACGGCTGTGCACCCGTGCCAAAGGTCATCGATTGCAATTCGGTGCCGCGCGAGGGGGCAATTCGTCGCGCGATTCCGGTTTCGTCGCGCAATCCGCACTTCGCTCCACTTCGACCACGGTTCGTCGCACCGGCCCCGCGGCTCGTCGCTGCACGCTTTCGATCGAAGTCCGGCGCGCCTAACTTTGACTCCGAGCTGACAACAGTCACTCGAAGCCAGCCAACCCAAGGAGCGAACCATGAACACCCGTCTTGCCCTGATTCCCCTGGCCCTCTTTGCCACCACAGCCGGCGCGGCCCCCTCGGACGATCTGAATCGCGTCGAAGTCAGCGGCCAATACCAGCGGCTGGAACGCAATGACGTCCGACATGCCTGCCCCAACATTGACACCTCGCTGAGCGACAAGCTCAGCGGCTCCTGGTTCAGGGAGCAACCCGTTGGCGAGATGACAGTGCGCTTCCAGCTCGACGGCAGCAATGTCAGCGAAGTCAGGACGCGCGGCTTCCCGATCCAGTACGACCAGACGCGCCAGGCCGTTCGTCGCGCAGTGCGGGAGCTGAGCTGCCAGGCCGACGCGCGCGGCGCCCAGGCCTATGCCTTCAAGATCGTCTTCCTCGCACCCGAAGAGGACGGCGCTCAGCGCTTTGTCGTCAACGAGATTCACCTGGCCAGCCAGTAGTCAGATTGAGCTTGTTGGACGCTGACATGCCGTGCTACTTTCTCGTTAGGCCCGCATCGGCGCGGGGCAATCGAGGCGCTCGGCATGACACTGCTTTCGGATCTTCGCGTGGGCCTGCGGCTGGCTCTGGGCTTCGGACTGCTCCTGCTGCTGGTTTTGACCATGGGCCTGTTCGCGGTCAACCGCGTGGACCGGGTGCAGGAGAGCGTGCTCTCTCTTTCTGGCACCTGGCTGCCCAACACGCAGCGCACGGCCGCCATCAACGAGGCGCTGAACCAGATGCGCCGCGCCGAGTTGCAGTTGATGCTCGGGGGCGGAACGGGATCGCTCAAGGACGAAAGCGCGCGCATCGCGGCGCAATGGGAGATCGTGCCGCGCATGCTCTCGGAGTACGCCGCGGGCGCGCAAGGCAAGGAGGAGCGGCGTGAGCTCGAGGTGTTGCAGAAGGCCGTCGAAGCGTACAAGGCTACGCAGCCCAAGCTTCTCGATCTCGTGGCACAAGGCCGCAGCGAGGAGGCCCTGGCTCTGGTGCGCGGCGATTCGCGCACGGCTTTCCGTGCGACGACCGAGTCCATTGCCCGCCTCAAGGATCTGCTCGTTCACGGGGTGGACGATGCCGGGCAGGCCGCGACTTCCAGCTACCGTGCTGTGATTTGGGGCATCTGGACCCTCGTGGCGCTCGCGCTGGGCCTGGGCAGTGCGATCGCCTGGGCGATTTCGCGTTCGCTCACTGTGCCGCTGGGCCTGGCTTCGGCCACGGCAGACCGCATTGCCGACGGCGATCTCTCGGCAGTGACGCACTCGCCGCGCGGCGACGAGATGGGCGACCTGCTGCGCGCCCTCGCCCGCATGCAAGAAGCGCTCAACGCCTCGGTGGGCACGGTCAAGCGCAGTGCCGACAGCATCGCCACAGCCAGCGAAGAGATCTCCAGCGGCGGCCAGGACCTTTCCATGCGCACCGAACAGGCCGCTTCCAACCTCGAGCAGACGTCGGCCGCCATGCAGCAGGTGACCGACACGGTGCGTGAGAGCGCGGATTCGGCCCGTCAGGCGCACCAGCTCTCGCTGGCGGCCTCGCAGGTGGCCGTTCGAGGCGGCAGCGTCGTGGCCCAGGTTGTGTCGACCATGGAAGGCATCCAGGCCACCTCGCGCAAGATCGCCGACATCACCGGCGTGATCGACAGCATCGCCTTCCAGACCAATATCCTCGCGCTCAACGCGGCCGTCGAATCCGCGCGAGCCGGCGAGCAGGGCCGAGGCTTCGCCGTCGTGGCGGGCGAAGTGCGCACTCTGGCCGGCCGCAGTGCCGAAGCGGCGCGCGAGATCAAGGCCTTGATCGGCGGCTCGGTCGCGCAGATCGAGGGCGGAGCGCGGCTCGTGGGCGATGCAGGCACGACGATGAAGGAGGTCGTGGCCTCCATCGAACGAGTCAACGAGCTCATCGCCGGCATCGCCGACGCTATCCAGTCGCAGACGCAGAGTCTCTCCGAGGTCAATACCGCCATCGGCCAGCTCGACGACATGACCCAGCAGAACGCGGCGCTGGTCGAGGAATCGGCAGCGGCCTCAGAGTCGCTCAAGATGCAGGCTGCGCAACTGGCAGAGGTCGTCGCCCGGTTCCGCCTCAGCCCATCACCCAGCCGGGAAGCGCTGTAGCGATACCCGGCAGCACGCAGATTGCCAGGACGGCTCCGAACATCAGCAGCACGAAGGGCAGCACGCCCCAGATGATCTGTGACAGCGAGACGTCCGGAGCGATGTTCTTGATGACGAAGATGTTGAGCCCCACGGGCGGATGGATCAGCCCCGTCTCCATCACGATCGTCATCAAGATGCCGAACCAGACCAGATCAAAGCCAGCGGCCTTCAGCGGCGGCAGGATGATGGGCGCGGTCATGAGGATGATGGACACCGGTGGCAGGAAGAAGCCCAGCGCTACGACCAGCAGCAGCACACAGGCGAGCAGAACCCACTTGGAGAACTGCATGGCCACGATCCACTGCGCCGCCGCCTGGCTGATATGCAGGTAGCTCATGACGTATGAGAACAGCAGGGACATGCCGATGATGAACATCAGCATCGTCGATTCCTTGAGCGAGGCGCTCAGGATGGGCGCGACGTCGCGCGGCCGCCAGACACCGTAGATCACGGCGATCAGCAGCAGGGCCAGCACGGCGCCGAGGCCCGCTGTCTCGCTGGGTGTGGCGAAACCGCCGTACAGGGCCACCATCACGCCTGTGAGCAGCAGCACGAAGGGCGCGACGCGCGGCAGCATCTCGACCTTCTGGCGCAGCGTGAAGCGCTCCTCGTCCAGCAGCGCCGAATAGGCGCCCGTGCTCTTGAACTCGAGCTTCGCGAGGTGATGTTCGCGGCGCCAGCGCCAGCCCGCATAGGCTGCGAACAAGGCCACGAGCAGCAGCCCGGGACCGATGCCGGCGAGGAAGAGCCGGCCTAGGCTCTGCTCGGAGGCCACCGCGTAGAGGATCATCGTGATCGAGGGCGGCAGCAGGATGCCCAGCGTGCCGCCGGCGGCGATGATGCCCGCGGCGAATCCGGGCGAGTAGCCGCGCTTGCGCATCTCCGGGATGCCGGCACTGCCGATGGCCGAGCAGGTGGCTGGGCTCGATCCCGCCATGGCCGCGAACAGCGCGCAGGCCAGCACGTTGGCGATGCCCAGGCCGCCGGGCACGCGGCCCATCCAGGCATGCAGAGCCGCGTAGAGATCCTGGCCGGCCCGGGATCGACCGATCGCAGCCCCCTTGAGGATGAAGAGCGGAATCGACAGCAGCGTGATGCTCGCCATCTCCTCGTAGACGTTCTGCGTGACGGTGTCCAGCGCCGAGCGCGGCATGAACAGCGCCATGAAGACCAGGGCCACGCTGCCGAGGGCGAACGCGATGGGCGCGCCCGAAAACAGGAAGAGCAGCGTGGCGGCGGTGAAGAGCAGGCCGAGTTGCCACATGTCCAGGCCGGCAATCATCGGGCCTCCCTGCGCAGGAGCGCGTCGAGGCTGGCCAGGGCCTGCACGAGCAATTGCAGGCTCAACAGCGTCGTGCCCACGGCCATGAGGCCGTACGGGATCCACAAGGGCGGGCCCCAGCTCGACGACGTGGTCTGGCCTTCGGTCCAGGCTTCATGCCACAACGTCCAGGACTTCCAGGCGAAAAAGCTGCAGAAGAGCAGACACATCAAATCCACAAGCGCGAGGCGCAGCGCCTGGGCCCAGGCCGGCAGCAGGCCCGAGATGGCCTCGATGCCGACATGCCCGCGCAATTGCTGCACGAAGCCGCCGCACAGAAAAGTAGCCCCGACCAGGCAGAACACCGATGCCTCGTCCTGCCAGTCTGTGGACGTATGCAGGAAGTAGCGTGTGACCACGCTGGACGTCAGGATGCCGGAGGCCGCCAGCAGGGCCAGCATGCCGAGCAAAACCATGGCCCTGTTGACCCACCCCAGCAAGCGCCCAAGCGGCTGCAGCCAGCCGGGCAGCTCGGCCGGCCCTGCACTGACCTCGGCACTCATAGCAGCTTCTGGGCTGCCTTGATCAGCGCGGCGCAGGTCTCGTTCTTTTCCTCATAATCCTTCCAGGCGGTGGCCTTGGCGATGGCCTGCCAGGACTTGAGCGTGGCCTCGTCCATGTCGTAGACCTGGGCGCCAGCCTTGGCATAAACCTCGGCGGCGGTTCGGTCGTCGGCACGCGCGGCCTCCAGGCCGAAGGGCTCCAGCTCGGCGCCCACGGCCATGATCAGGTCCTGTTGGGCCCTGGGCAGGGCCACGAACACGTCCTTTGAGATCATCAACGGCTCCAGCATGAACCAGTAAGTGCGCTGGCGCCCCGAGGTCAGATACTTGGCCAGCTCCTCGAGCTTGAATGAGATGAAGCTCGTGGACGAGGTCATGGCCGCGTCCATGGCGCCGGTCTGCATGGCGGCGTAGATCTCGTTGGACGGCAGGGAGATCACAGCTGCGCCGGCCTCCTTGAGCATCATGTCCATCTCACGGCTGCCACCGCGCACCTTCAGGCCCTTGGCGTCGGCCGGCGTGACGAGCTTGCGCGAGCGGCTGGCCACGCCGCCGGCCTGCCAGATCCAGCTGACGATCATCACGCCCTTCTTGTCGAGCACCGCGCTCAACTGCTTGCCCACCTCGGCCGTCTTCCAGCGCGCGCCGATTTCATAGCTGGGCACCAGGGCCGGCATCAGGCCGATATTGGTTTCCGGCACCTCGCCGCCGGCATACGACAGCGGCACGAGACTCATGTCCAGCGCGCCCTTGCGCAGGGCCGAGAACTGGGCGTTGGTCTTCATCAGCGAGGAGCCCGGAAACACCGAGGCCTTGAGCGCGCCATTACTGCGCTTGTCGCATTCGGCGGCGAACTTGCGGCACAGGCGGTCGCGGAAATCGCCTTCGGTCAGTGTGCCGCCGGGGAACTGGTGGGAGATCTTCAGGCCGCCGGCCTGGGCGAAGGCGCCGCAGGACAGTGGGGCCAGCGCGGCCGCTGAAAGGCCCTGCACTAGCGTGCGTCGATTCGGGTTCATGCTTGTCTCCTGATTCGGTGGGGCGACGTGCTTTGCGCCGGCGCGCCGATGATCCACGCGCGGGCCGGCTTTGCGCAAGCCTCGCTTGCCCGCGTCAGTAGTCTCCACAACGAACGAAGGCGGCCCGCAGGCCGCCTTCGTGATGCGTTCGAGTCGCGCTGAACCGAGGACTCAGGCCGCTTCGTGGATGTCGTCGAGGACGGAATCGTTCCAGGAGGTCTGGACGAAGCCGGCCTGCTCGCTGGCCGACATGGCCCAGTCCGCAGCGATTTCCATATAGGCATAGCTCGAGCGGATGGCGCGGCGGATCGCGGCCACCTCCACCGGATCCGGTACATGCCCCAGCAGCGTGGCGATGATCTCCAGCGCTTCCCACGGATGCGTGTCGTCGTACTCGGCGTGCACTCGCAGCCAGCGCGTGGCCGGGCCGCGGATGTCCTCGGGCAGCGATTCGGCGTAGTCCTTCTTGGAGCAGACCACGCAGGACCACTCGCCCGTGGCGCCCTCGACGGCGAAGTTGGTGGCAGCCATGCCCACGGCCAGGGTGGCGCGGTCGCTGATCTGCCAGCACCAGTGCGCCAGCGAGGTCATGGCGTCATGGCCTTCGGCGTTGCGCAAGTCGTCGACGCTCAGGTTGGCCGACTTGGCCCATTCGACCCAGTGGTCGGCATGCTTTTGCTCGACGCGGATGTTGTGCATCAGGTAGCGGCGCGCCATGTCATGGCCCTCGCTCTCGCCGAAGCTGATCTTCTCGAGGTTCTTGGCCATGAAGCGCGGGAACTGCTCGATGGTGGGCCAGGTGCCGATCAGGAAGCGGCGCATGACCGACAGGGGCAGGCGTGCGTCGCGCATCAGGCTGAACAGTCGGTGGCCAACCACGCGGGCCTTGTCCACGTTGGTCTCAGTCACCACCTCCTGCAGCCAGATGGGGTAGCTGCTCAGGTCTTTGAGTTCTCCGCTACGTTTGAATGGCACGAACATGGGGTCCTCCTATGGCATTGATGTGCGAATCGATGCCATCGAGTGTTCCCGCGATGTCAAGGCGGCAAAAGAATGAAAAGGCCGGTTTGCACAGCCATTTCGAAATCGAGACTCTAGGGCGGCTCAGCTGAAGAGGCGTCGCGCTGCCAGCGAACCCGAAGCCAGGTCGCGCGCGGCCAGGGCCTTGTAGCGCTCGCCCAGTTCGGCATCGATGGACGCAAACGCATGCAGATTCAGAACGTGGCCTGCGTCGTCGCAGATGTCGGCCTCCAGGTCGCGGGCGAGCCCACGGGCCGACTCCTGCCAGGCTGCGAAGGGTTCGGCCACGGCAGGGGTCTGCGGCACGTCGAGCGAGAGCGTCAGCTCGCGCAGGGACACGCCCTCGGGCGTCTCGGCCAGTGCGGCCTGCGGCTCATAGGCCAACACCAGGACGGGCGGCAGGCCTTCGTCGATGGCGGGCAACACGAGGCGGCCCGGCACGGCGCCGGGCACGAAGCCGTGGCGCAGCGCGGCCTGCTGCACGAAGCCCAGGGTCCAGCTGGCGCCCTTGGCACGCAGCATCACGGCCAGTTGCGCATCGTTCTCGGCCGCGAACTGGTCGAGCTCGCGGGCCCGCGAGACCACGTCCAGCATGTCGGGAAACTGCGCGAAGCCGCCAATGCCGTCCACGAAGCCCTGCAGCTTTTGCACGAACTCGCTGTACTCGATCTCGTTGAGAGGGCCGCCCCGGTTGGCCATCTGCAGGCCGGCCTGGAACTCACTGTAGCGCTGGCCCGGCGTGGGCTGCTCCCAGTCGCCGGTCTCGGTGTTGAGGCCTTCGATGTGGAAGGGCTTGGTGCCGGCGCGGCGGCTGCCGGGCAGATGCGCGATGGCCATCTCGCCGCTGACGGGGGCGTCGACGTTGATGGTGGCGATGGCGTCGATCAGCGCGTCGATGCGCGTGGACTGGCGACGGGCGCGGACGATCTCGGCGATCGTGGGCGTCTCGCCAATCTTGGGTTCCAACGGCGCGTCGAACTGCGGCTCCACGCCGTTCTGCACGGGCAAGGCCTTGCGCGGGCCGGCCTTGCGGGCCGCCCAGGCGCCCTGCCCGATCACGAAGGCCAGGATCAATCCGCCGACGATGGCCAGCATCGCGGTCAATGTCATGCCGCCTCCGCCATCGACAAGGCCTTGTCCATGTCCACCGCCACGATGCGCGACACACCCTGCTCCTGCATGGTCACGCCGATCAGCTGTTCTGCCATTTCCATTGCGATCTTGTTGTGCGAGATGAAGAGGAACTGCGTGACCGCGCTCATCTCGGAGACGAGCTTGGCGTAACGTTCGGTATTGGCATCATCAAGCGGCGCATCCACCTCATCGAGCAGGCAGAACGGCGCAGGGTTGAGCTGAAAAATGGCGAACACGAGCGCAATCGCCGTCAGCGCCTTCTCGCCACCCGAGAGCAAGTGGATGGTGCTGTTCTTCTTGCCCGGCGGCTGGGCCATGACCTGCACGCCGGCGTCGAGGATCTCGTCGCCCGTCATCACGAGCTTGGCCTGGCCACCACCGAAGAGGCTGGGGAACATGCGGCCGAAGTGCTCATTGACTTGGTTGAAGGTCGATCCCAAGAGGTCGCGGGTCTCGAGGTCGATCTTGTGGATCGCGTCCTCCAGCGTTTTCATGGCGGACAGCAAGTCGGAATTCTGGGCGTCGAGGAAGGTCTTGCGCTCCCGGGCCGCGGTCAGCTCGTCCAGCGCGGCAAGGTTCACGGCACCCAGGGCGGCGATCTCGCGGTTGATGCGGTCGATCTCGCCTTGAAGGCCGTAGAGCTTGACATTACCCTCCTCGATGCCGCGAGCCAGCACTTCGAGATCCACCGCCGCGGCCGTCAACTGCTCCATGTACTGCGCGCCGCCAAGTTGGGCCGCTTGCTCCTCGAGCTGGAGCTTGGTCAGCCGCTCGCGCAGCGGGTCGAGGCTGCGCTCGAATTCAAGGCGCTGCTCGTCCATTTTGCGCAGGCGCTGGGTCAAGTCGTCGTAGCTGGAACGCACTGCCGACAGCGCCTGTTCGCGCTCCATCTTCAGGGCCAGGGCCTCCTGCAGGCCGGCCTGGGCGGCGGCGTCGTTGAAGCCCTCGAGCTCGGTCTGCAGCGATTCGGCCGAGGCGCGGTTGGCCTGCATCTGCTGGGCGGCGGTTTCGATGGCACGCTGCAATTCCTGCCGACGCAGGGCCAGGCTGCGTGCGCTGAACTGCGCTTCCTGAGCACGGCGCTCCAGAGCACGCAGCTGTTCGCGGGCCTCGGCCAGGCGGCGCTCGCCATTGATCACGCCTTCTTCCAGCTCCGCGTGGCGCTCCTGCGTGTTAGCCAGTTGCATGTCCAGCTCTTCGAAGCGGGCCTCGCCGGTCATGCGGCGCTCCTGCAGTTCCTCCGCTTGCGCATCGATCTCGGCCAGTTCCTCGTCGAGCTGACTGCGGCGGCTCGTTGCGGCCTCTGCCTGGCTGGTGAGGCGCAGCAATTCCACGTGGAGCTGGTGGGCACGGGTCTGGGCCTCGGTGGCTTCGCGGCGCTCAGCGATCAGTCGCTGACTGGCCTCGGTCAGCGCGGCGTCCGCCCGCACGAGCTGGCTACGGGCGCCGTCGGTGATCACCGCCTGCGCACGCAACTCGACCGTGAGATGCTCAATCTCCTGGGCACGGGCCAGCAGGCCAGCGGACTCGGAGTCGGGGGCGTAGAAGGTCACTGAGAACTGGCCCACGGCGTGGCCGTCCCGGGTCATGATGAGCTCGCCGTGGGTGAGCTTGTCGCGCGCGGCCAGTGCTTCGTCGAGCGAGGCGGCCGTGTACACCCCTTCGAGCCAGTCGTTGAGCAAGGCCTTGAGACCGGCGTCTTCCAGGCGCAGCAGCTCAGAGAGGCGCGGGAGGGTCTCGTGCGTATTGACGATGCCGGCGGGCGGGGCCGAGTAAAAGGCCAGGCGCGCCGGTGGCGCATCGGCCGCGAACGAGCGGACCATCTCCAGCCGGCCGACCGAGAGCGCGCCCATACGCTCACGCAGCGCCGACTCCAGCGCGTTCTCCCAACCCTGCTGGATGTGCAGCCGGGTCCACAAGCCTTGCAGGCCGTCGAGCCCGTGCTTGGCCAGCCAGGGCTTGAGCTTGCCTTCGGTCTGCACCTTCTCCTGCAGGGCCTTGAGCGCTTCGAGCCGGGCCGAGAGATCGCTCTGGCGCGCCGCCTGCGCATTGGCATCGTCCTGCGCGGCGCGGCGCTGGTCTTGCAGCTGCGGCACGCGCTCCTGCACCTCGTGCAGGCGCGCGTCCAGCAAATCGCGGGTCTCGTCGGCGGCGGCGCTTTGCGTCTTCAACTCTTCGAGTTTGGCGGCATCGGGCAGGGCCAGGCCCTGGCGTTCCATCGCGAGCTTCTCGCGGCGCGTGCGCAGTTGGCGCGACTGTTCATCGAGATTGCGGCTTTCCGCGGCCAGCACCTGGATCTGCTGCTGGACCTGCACGACGGCGCCGCGCTGCTCGTTGGCCTTGGCCTGGGCGGCGCGCAGCGCGTCTTCCACGTTGGGCAAGTTCATCTGCTGCTCTTCGGCCTGGGCAGCAAGCAGCTCGCTCTGCTCCTCGGCGGCGGCGATCTGCTCCGCGATGGTTTCCTGCTCGGCCGCGGCCTGGCCGGAGCGCTCTTCCCACTGGTTGTTCTGCGCTTGCAGCTCGGCCAGCCGCGCCAGCGCTCGGTTGCGGCCTTCGACCACGTAGCGGATGCGCTCCTCAAGGCGGCTGACCTCGAGCTGTGCCTCGGCAAAGCGGCCTTGCTCAGCGTGCAGGTCGTCGCCGGCTTTGTAGTGGGCCTGACGAATCTCCTCAAGCTCGGCCTCGACCTGGCGCAGCTCGGCCAGGCGCGATTCGAGCGCGTTGGTTGCCTCGAGATGGGCGGTCTTGACGCGCGCCTCTTCACCCGCGGCATCGCGATGCTTGAGGAACCACAGCTGGTGCAGCTTCGTCGTGCCCGCGTCCTGCAAGCTGCGATAGCTCTGCGCCACCTCGGCCTGCTTCTCGAGCTTGTCGAGATTGCTCGTGAGCTCACGCAAGATGTCGTCCACGCGGGTCAGGTTCTCGCGCGTGTCCTTGAGGCGGTTCTCGGTCTCGCGCCGGCGCTCCTTGTACTTGGAGACGCCGGCCGCTTCCTCGAGGAACATGCGCAGCTCTTCGGGCTTGCTCTCGATGATGCGACTGATCGTGCCCTGGCCGATGATGGCGTAGGCGCGCGGCCCGAGACCCGTGCCAAGGAACACGTCTTGCACGTCGCGACGTCGCACGGGCTGGTTGTTGATGAAGTAGCTGCTGGAGCCATCGCGCGTGAGCACGCGCTTGACGGCGATTTCGGTGAACTGATTCCACTGGCCGCCGGCACGTGCGTCTTCGTTGGAGAAGATCAGCTCCACGCTGGAGCGGTTCGCGGGCTTGCGGTTGCCGCTGCCGTTGAAGATCACGTCCTGCATGGACTCGCCGCGCAGCTCGCTGGCCTTGCTCTCGCCCAGCACCCAGCGCACGGCGTCCATGATGTTGGACTTGCCGCAGCCGTTAGGGCCGACCACGCCCACGAGCTGACCCGGGAGCTGGAAGTGAGTCGGCTCGGCAAAGGACTTGAAGCCGGCCAGCTTGATCGAATTCAGTCGCATCTAAGCCGTTGATTTATCTGCGAAAAAGCCCCTTTCCAGGGGCCTTGAAGGTGGCCGGATGATACCATTCGCCCACTCTGAAATAACGTCCAGCATCATGGCCAAGACTCCTGCGAAAGCTGCCTCCCAAAAGCTCCCCAAGACAACGATGAAGACCGCGCCCAAGCAGCGCGAGATGCCGCCCAATCCGCCCTCGCGCCCGAGCAAGGAATTGCACGTCTTCCCTAACCCGGCCCCCGAGCGCGACTACGTGATCCAGTTCCAGGTGCCCGAGTTCACCTGCCACTGCCCGCTGACCGGCCAGCCCGACTTCGCCCACTTCACGATCGACATGATCGCGGATCAGTACTGCGTGGAGCTCAAGAGCTTGAAGATGTACTTTTGGAGCTACCGCGACGAAGGCGCATTCCATGAGAAGGTGACCAACACCATCATGGAAGACATCGTCAAGGTCACCAACCCGCGCTTCATCCGCATCACGGCCAAGTGGTACGTACGAGGCGGCATCTACACGAACGTGGTGACCGAGCATCGCAAGAAGGGTTGGAAGCCGGCGCCGCGCGTGGACCTGCCCACGCATGGGATGCAGACCGGCCTGATCTGAGTGCCGGCGTGGCTGTATTGGCCGGGACTCTGCATTAGGATCGCGAGCGCAGGACCTCGTTGAAGTTCGGTTCAATCCACCGGAGGAGCGAACAGATGAGCATTGCGACTACTCTGGGCAGGCTTTGCGGCGCTTTGATGGCGTCCGCACTGTTGAGCCCTTGCGCGCTGGCTGCAGATTCAAGCGACGAGCTCGCGGCGCTTGCGGCGGTCGACCAGAAATGGGAGAAGGCCTACAAGGCCTCCGACGCCGAGACGCTGGCCAGCCTCTACGATGAAAATGCGGTGCTGCTGCCGCCCGGCGCAGCAGGCGTGAGCGGTCGGGCGGCGATCCGGGCCTACCTGGCCAAGGACGCGGCCGGATCGGCCAAGGCCGGCATCAGCTTGGTCCTGGTGGGCAAGTCCGCGGGTGGCGTGTCCGGCGACATGGGTTGGCAGTCGGGCAGCTTCGTCGTGAAGGACAAGGCCGGGAAGGTCATCGACACCGGCAAGTACCTGTCCGTCTCCATGAAGAAGGGCGGCAAGTGGCTCTATGTTCGCGACGCCTGGAACTCGGACAGCCCGGCCGCGCCGGAGCCTGCGCCGGCGCAGAAGAAGTAGCGCTGCTCAGAGCAGCCGCGTATTCGCCGTGAAGCGCGGGCGCTGGCGCGCCATCGTGCCCCGTTCAAAAGCATGGCCCAGCGACAGCAGCAGGTTCTCGCTCCACGCGCGCCCGACAAAGGACAGGCCCATCGGCAGACCGCGCACGAGCCCGGCCGGCACGGTGAGGTGCGGGTAGCCGGCCACGGCGGCCGGCGTGGAGAAGCTCGCGCCGTAATGGTCGCTTGCGATCGGGTCAGTGAGCCAAGCCGGGCTGCCGGTGGGCGCAATGATGGCGTCGAGCTGGTGTGCGTCGAAGGCCCTGTCCAGGCCGTTGGCTCGTGCGCCGTCCTTTGACTGCTTCAGCGCGTCCAGGTAGGCCGGAGTGTCGAGTCCGCCGAGCGCCTGCGCCTTCTCGAACAGCTCCTGAGCGAACCAGGGCATTTCCTCGCCGGCGTGCGCCTTGTTGAAAGCGATCAGGTCAGCCAGGTTCTGGGCGGAGTGGCCCGGCGCGAAGGTCTTGAGCCATTGGGCGAGATCGACCTTGAACTCGTAGAGCAGCACCTGCGACTCGGCATCGCCGTATGACACCGGGGCCAGGTCAATCGGATCGACGATCTCGGCACCGAGTTCGCGCAGGCGCCGGATCGCGTTCTCGATGACGTCATCGGCCTCGTCGTAACCGGTGAAGTAGTTGCGCGCCACACCGAGCCGCCTGCCCTTGAGAGGCTGCGGTGTCCAGTCCGGCTGCGCCGGCGCATCCGCCGTGATGGGATCGTTGGCATCTCGACCGCACATCGCCGCGTACAGCAGCGCGCAATCGGCCACGCTGCGCGCCATGGGCCCGGCCGTGTCCTGGCTGTGGGAGATGGGGATGATGCCGTCGCGGCTCACGCGGCCGAGCGTGGGCTTCAAGCCCACAATGCCGCAGATCGAGGACGGAGATACGATCGAGCCGTCAGTCTCGCTGCCCACCGCCAGTGGCGCGAGCTCAGCGGCGATCGCGGCACCGGAGCCCGAGCTGGATCCGCTGCAGTTGCGGTCGAGCGCATAGGGATTGCGCGTGAGCCCGCCCCGCCCGCTCCAGCCGCTGGTCGAGCGCGTGGAGCGCATGTTGGCCCACTCACTGAGGTTGGTCTTGCCGAGGATGAGAGCACCGGCCGCGCGCAGCCGCTGCACGAGATGGGCATCGCGTGGCGCGTGCAGACCCGACAGGGCCAGTGAGCCGGCCGTCGTCTGCATGCGGTCGCCGGTGGCGATGTTGTCCTTGAGCAGCACCGGCAGACCATGCAGCGGGCCGCGCAGCTTGCCGGCGAGCCGCTCGGCGTCGAGCGCCTTGGCCTGGGCCCGGGCGTCCGGGTTGAGCTCGATGATGCTGTTGATCCGCGGGCCTTTGCGGTCCACCGCCTCGATGCGCTGCATGCAGGCGGCCAGCAGCGCCTGCGCGGAGACGCGGCCCGAGGCAAGATCGGCGGCCAGCTCGGTGGCGGAGCGCTCCGTCAGCGGACGGCTCGCGGCGACGGTTGACAGCGGGGCCAGGGCGGCGGCGCTGGACATCAGCAGAGTTCGGCGTTGCATGGCGGGCAGCATACGCGCGCCGACCTGTGGCCAACGCCCGGGAAATCCTCAGGCCCGCTCAATCAGCAACGGCATGCGCGCCGCCAGCGGCCTCACCGCGCTGCACCGGCTTGAGCAGCCAGAGCAGTGGCAGCACGGCCAGCGTCAGCATCAGCATCAGGCGGAAGTCATCGACATAAGCCAGCATTGCCGCCTGGCGTGTCACCTCGCCGTTGACGATCGCCAGCCCCTGAGGCGTGGAAAGGTCGAGCGCTCCCGTATCGCCCAGACGCAAGGCCAAGTTCATCGGACTTACGCGCTCGGCCATCGCCGCGTGGATGGCCTGCGTGTTGCGCACGAGAACGGTCTGCACCATGGAGATGCCGATGCTGCTGCCGATGTTGCGCGCCAGGCTGTAGAGCGCCGTCGCCTGCGGGTACATTGCGGGTGTCAGCGTGGCGAAGGTCATGGTGGACAGCGGCACGAACACCAGCCCCAGCCCGAAACCCTGGATGATGCCGGGCAGGACGATGTCCATGCGCGAGATCGTCAGCGTGTAGCTGCTCATCTGCCACAGCGAGAAGGCCGTGATCAGGAAGCCGGTCAGCAGCAGCGCCCGCGCGTCGACACGCCCGACCAGCTTGCCCACCACCTGCATCGCGACCATGGTGCCTAGGCCCGTGGGCGCGGTCAGCAGGCCCACGGCAAGGATGGGCATGTCCATCAGGCTGGAGAGCATGGGCGGCGTTAGCGCGCGCACGGCGTAGAGCACCATGCCTACGACGAAGATGATGATCACACCGCTAGAGAAGCTGGCATTCCTGAACACGCGCAGATCCAGGAAGGCCCCGGCGGGCTTGGTGAAGGCCGTGTGGACGAGGAAATACGCCAAGCCGACCAGGAACACGACCGCCTCGACCCAGGTCTCGGCGCTGTTGAACCAGTCGTTGTCCTGCCCGCGGTCCAGCATCATCTGCAGTGCGCCGATGGCCAGGCTCAGGGTGGCGAAGCCGAACACGTCGAAGCGCATCGCGCGGCGCGGTGTTCCGCCGGGCAGATAGCGCAGCGCGCCCAGGTAGGCCAGCACGCCGATGGGCAGGTTGATGAAGAAGACCCAGCGCCAATCGTAGTTGTCGGTCAGCCAGCCGCCCAGCGATGGGCCGAGGATGGGCCCCAGCATCACGCCCATGCCCCAGGCCGCCATGGCCGAGCCGCGCTTCTCGGCCGGGTTGATCTCGAGCATCACGGCCTGCGATAGCGGCACCAGGGCAGCGCCAAAGAGTCCTTGCAGCAGGCGCATCGCCACGATCTCGCCCAGGCTCAGCGAGAGGCCACACAGCATCGAAGCCACCGTGAAGCCGACGATGGAGACGAGGAAGACGCGCTTTTGCGAGAAGCGGTCGCACAGCCAACCGGTCAGGGGCGTGGCGATCGCGGCCGCCACGATGTAGGAGGTGAGCACCCAAGTGATCTGGTCCTGGGAGGCCGACAGGCTGCCCTGCATATGCGGCAGGGCCACGTTCGCGATGGTGGTGTCCAGCGCCTGGATGATGGTGGCCAGCATCACCGAGAGGGTGATCATGGGCCGGTTCAGCGGACGGGTCACTCCGCCTCCTCAATGCGCGTGCCCAGGGTCACGAGCAAATCAGTGGCGGCCTGAAGCAGGGCCGGGTCTACGCCTGCGAGCAGTTCCTTGCGGACGGCGCTGGCCTCCTTGCGGACCTGCTGATAGAGATCCATGCCAGCCGCGGTGACCGTCACACGCTTGACGCGGCGGTCCGTCTCGCTGGGCATGCGTTCGATCAGGCCGGCCTTGGACAGGCGATCCAGCATCGCAACCATGGTCGCTCCCTCGACGCCCACGGCCGCCGCCAGCTCGGATTGCGAAAGCGGCTCCCGGGCCTTTGCGGCCATGGTGATGGTCATCCAGCCGGCCTGGCTGACGCCTAGGCCCTTGAGCCGACGGTCGATCAGCAGCCGCCATTGGCGGGCCGCCCCATGCAGCGCGGCGGAGAACTGTTCCTCGATCGAAGTCATTGCAAGACCACTAATGATTAGATATCTAACCAATTGTAGCCAAACGCAATCCTTCCTGTACGGTGGGGTAACGAAGAACAAGGCCGATCTCACGAAGAAGCCGCCCGTTCGCCAGCCGGCGCGACTCGCTCAGGAAACTCATGGAGACCGCGCTCAGCTGACGGGCCGCCTCGGCCCGGTTCACGCGCGGCGGGCGCGGCATGCCTTCAAGGTCGGCGGCCAGGTCGAAGTAGTCACCCATGAGCATCTCGGTCGAGTCGCAGGCGTTGATCACGCGCTGCGGTAGGCCCTGCCACAGGGCCAAGGCGCATGCGCGGGCGAGGTCGTCGGCGTGGATGTGGTTGGTGAAGACGTCGTCCTCGCGCACCAGCACGGGCGTACCGCGCTGCAGCCGCTCGCGCGGGTGGCCGCCTTCGCGGTCGGCGGCGTAGATTCCTGGGATGCGCAGGATGCTGACTCTCGTTCCGAAGCGGCGCCCGAAGGCACGCACCAGGCCTTCCGCGTCGACGCGGCGGCGGGCGCGATCGGTCTGCGGGTTGACGGCGCGGGTTTCGTCCACGTACGCACCGCCGCAGTCTCCGTAGACGCCCGTGGTGCTCGCGTACACCAGGGTCTTGGGCGCACCGCGGCGCGCCAGGGCCTGCAGCAGGTGGCGAGTGCGCGAGTCCTTCGTACCGGAGGACGGCGGAGGCGCCAGGTGCAGCACGCCATCGAAGCCTCCGCCCAGGCGGCCCAGGCTGGCAGGATCGTCGAGATTGCCAAGCAGCGGCACAGCCCCGGCCGATCGCAGCTCCACCACGCGTGCTGGATTGGAAGTCAGGGCGTAGATCCGCCAGCGCGCCTCAAGCAGCTTTAGCACACGCAGGCCCACGTCGCCGCAGCCGATGATAAGGAGTCGTGGATGCATCGATTCAGTGTAGGCTCCCCGGATGAACACCCTGCCTGAAGTGCATCTGTGCATCGTCCAACCGTCGAGTTATGTGCACTCGCTCGGCTTCATCGACCAGGCCCGCTATTTCCGCTACCAGTTCCGGCGTCTCGGCGCACGCGTGAGCATCGCCAAGAACCGGCTGCGCCACGATGCGGTGAACCTCATCTTCGGGGCCCACTTGGGCTTCGACGTCACCCAGACGCAGCGCCATGCCTGTGTCTTCGTCCAGCTGGAGCAGATCGGCAGGGGCGGCGCAAATCTGCGGCCCGACTACCTAAAGCTGCTGCAGCAGGCGGCCGTGATCGACTACGACGCGGACAACGTCCCCGCCTACTCGGGCACTCCACAGGACGTGCCCCTCGTTGCCTTCCAGCATGCGCCCTACCTGAAGCTGGAGCCGGTGATTCCGCTCGAGGAGCGGCCGATCGATCTGCTGTTCATCGGCAGCATGAACGACCGGCGCCGCGCCTGGCTGGATCGCGTCGAGGCCTGCGGACGCAGCGTGGCGGTCTTCGATGCAGCGCTCTATGCCGAAGAGCGCGATGACTTCATCCGCCAGGCCAAGGCGGTCGTGAACTGTCACTTCTACGAAAGCGCCCGCTTCGAGCAGGCGCGCGTGGCGCAATGCCTGTCGCTGGGCACGCCGGTGATCTCCGAACGCACGGAACAGACCCGCCCGCACGCGGCCTTCGAGGACTGCGTGCTGTGGCTGCAGGACCACCAGCTCGAGCGCTTCTTCCGTGAGGACTTCGCCACCCCAGCCTTCTATGAATATGCCCGTGCGGCCCTGCAGCGCTTCGAGGCGGCAGACCCCATCGAGGCCTATGCCGATGCCCTGGCTTTCGTCGCCGGCTACGCCCGGGTGCACCACCAGCACCGTCCGACCGAGCCCTGGCGGCCCGAGCGGGTGAACCTCGGCTCAGGCCGCGACTACAAGACCGGCTGGCTCAACATCGACATTCTCGACCGCGCCATGCCCGATGTCGTGCTCGATCTCTCCGCCCCATTGCAAATGCCCCTGCGGATCGATTCGGCCCGCGCCGGCCCCGTGGAGCTGGCCGAAGACAGCGTGGCCCTCATCTATGCCAACAATGTGCTCGAGCACGTGCCCGATCTCGCCAGCCTGATGGGCAACTGCCTGCGACTGCTGCGGGTCGGCGGCGAGTTCCAGATCGAAGTGCCCTACGAGCGCGCACTCTCGGCCTGGCAAGACCCGACCCATGTGCGGGCCATGAACGAGAACTCCTGGATCTACTACACCGCCTGGTTCTGGTACCTGGGCTGGTTCGAGCATCGCTTCGATCTCGTCCAGCTGGTCTGGCTCGACTCGCAACTCCAGGCTTGCAATCAGTCCGAGGCCGCCTTCATGCGTGTCACTCTGCGCAAGATCGTGACCACCCCGCGCGAACGCACCACGGCGCGCACCATGCAGGCCGAACTGCGCCTACCCGACGACGACCTCGTCTGAGCGAATTCGGCGCTCGCTTAAAATTCGGCATATGCAAGGCCCGCTCGTCGGGCCATCTTTACGTCGAAAGAGTCCATGAATTTCAAGATCCAGGTCCAGCCCGCCGGTCGCGAGTACACCACCGAGGGCGACGAGACCCTGCTTCAGGCCGCCATCCGCCAAGGGATTGGTCTGCCCTATGGTTGCAAGGACGGCGCTTGCGGTTCCTGCAAGAGCAAGCTGCTCGAAGGCAAGGTTGTTCACGGCACGCATCAGCCCAAGACCCTGACGCCCGATGAAGAGGCGAACGGGTTCGTGCTGACCTGCTGCGCCCGCCCACAGACCGATTGCACGCTTGAAGCGCGCACCGTGCCCGGCGCTGGCGAGTTCCCGGTGCTCAAGCTGCCCTGCCGCGTGATCTCGATCGAGAAGCCCGCGTCGGACGTGGCCGTGCTGCGCCTGCAGCTCGCCGCCCAGCAAAACTTCCAGTTCCACGCCGGTCAGTACGTGGAATTCATCCTGCGCGACGGCGCCCGCCGCTCCTACAGCATGGCCAACGCGCCCCATCTGCTGGGCACGCCGCCGGCCGTGGAACTGCACATCCGCCACATGCCGGGCGGCAAGTTCACAGACCATGTCTTCGGCGCGCTGAAGGAAAAAGACATTCTGCGCATGGAAGGCCCCTTCGGCAGCTTCTTCCTGCGCGAGGACAGCGACAAGCCCATGGTGCTGCTGGCCAGCGGCACGGGCTTCGCGCCGATCAAGGCCATCATTGAACGCATGCAGCACCTGGGCCTTACACGACCGGCCGTGCTGTACTGGGGGGTGCGCAAGGAAGCGGACCTCTACCTCAAGTCCTGGGCAGAGGAGGCCGCGGCAGCGATGCCGAACCTGACGTTCATTCCGGTGCTGTCCGAGCCCGACGCCGGCTGGACCGGTCGCACGGGCTTCGTCCACCAGGCCGTGATGGCCGACCTGCCTGATATGTCCGGCCATCAGGTCTATGCCTGCGGGGCGCCCGTCGTCGTCGAGTCGGCGCACCGCGATTTCGTCGCCCAATGCAAGCTCCCAGATGAAGAGTTTTACGCGGACGCCTTCACCTCTGAACAAGACAAGCACTGATGCTCGCGCCGCCCTACGTTGCCGCTGATCGTTTCGAAGGCCAGCTTGCAGCGCTGGGGCATGCGGTCGTCTCGCCCTCGACCGTGCAGCGGGCCTTCGGCGTTGCCGCTGTGGAGCTCGGCTCCCTGCCAAGCTACTGGAACGACCTGCCGGCCGATACCTACCTCAAGGATGGCGGCCGCTATCGTTTCCGCCGCCACAGCTGCTTCGTCGCCGATGGCGATGAGCTGACGCAGGCGCCCCACCGCGCTCACTGGCAGCCGCTTGACTACAACGCTCTGCACGGCGGCATCGAGCGCATGTTCGAACCGCTGGCACCCGCCATGACCGCCCTGCCCGCCTGGCGCGGCCTGCTGCTGGGCCTAGCCGGCGTGGCCTCCGCGCTCAAGGGCGCGCAGCCCTGGTTCATCGAGGCTCACGCCTTTCGCATCGACACCGCCAGCGGCATCGGCCGCCCCACCCCCGAGGGCGCACACCGCGACGGCGTGGATCTGGTGGCGGTGTTCATGGTGGACCGCCACGGAATCAAGGGCGGCGAATCTCGCGTATTCGAAGCTCAGGGACCGAACGGCCTGCGCTTCACAATGAGCGAGCCCTGGTCGCTGCTGCTGCTGGACGACGAGCGCGTCATCCACGAAACGACCCCGATCCAGCCGGAAGGTGCCGTGCCCGGCCACCGAGACACCCTGGTCCTCACCCTGCGCGCCGGCGGCTTCCAGGGCCCTTGACGCACCAAATCCCGCAATGCGTGAACGGCATGACCCCATGCCGACCATCCTTTCTACACTGCCGTGCCCGTCGCCAAAAGCGATGAGTGCCCTCACTCGCAACTCCGCATCACAAGTGCACACCGCATGAACGCCATGACCGACCTCGCCCGCGCGCTGACCCACGAGAGCAGCATTCCTTCCTCCCTGTTCGGCCTGCCCGACCAGGCCCCGCACGAGCGAGTGCTCCTGGCTTCTGACGAAGCCACGGGCCTCAAAGCGATCATTGCGGTCCACAGCACCGCCCGTGGCCCGGCCTTTGGTGGCTGCCGCTTCTGGAGCTACGACAACGAACTCGCGGCCATGAACGATGCGCTGCGCCTCTCGCAAGGGATGAGCCTGAAGAATGCGCTGGCCGATCTGCCCTTCGGCGGCGGCAAGGCCGTGATCATCAAGCCGGCCGAGATCAAGGACCGCGGCGCGCTGTTCGCCGCCTTCGGCCGCGCCGTGCAGTCGCTCGACGGTGCCTACATCACCGCCGAAGACGTGGGCACCACCACCGCCGACATGCTGGGCATGCAAAAGCACACCCGGTACGTGAGCGGCATCCCGCGCGAAGGCAGCTTCGGCGGCGACCCCAGTCCCAAGACCGCCTGGGGCGTGTTCGTGTCCATCGAGGCCGGCGTGAAGGCCGTGATGGGCCGCGCCGACCTGAACGGCGTGTGCGTGGCCCTGCAAGGCCTGGGCGCCGTGGGCTGGCACCTGGCCGAGTTCCTGCACAAGGCCGGCGCCAAGCTGGTCGTCGCCGACGTAGACTCCGCCAAGGTCGAACGCGCCCGCGCCCAGTTCGGCGCCACCGCCGTGAGCGTGAACGAGATCCTCGCGGCGGACGTGGACGTGCTGGCCCCCTGCGCCCTGGGTGCCTCGCTGAACGAGCGCAGCATCCCCACGCTTCAGGCCCGCATCGTTTGCGGCGCCGCCAACAACCAGCTCGCCACAACGAGCGACGGCGACACCCTGCACGAGCGCGGAATCGTCTACCTGCCTGACCACCTCGTGAACGCCGGCGGCATCATCTCAGTGGCGCGCGAGTTCCGCGGTGAAGGCGAAGAGCAGGCCGTGATCTCCGAAGTCAGCCGCATCGCCGACCGCGTCACCGAGCTGCTTGACCGCGTCAAGGCCAGCGGCGAAACGCCGGCTCGCGTGGCCGACGCCTGGGCTCGCTCCAAGCTCGTTCGCCCCGCATAAGCACCTTTCTGGACGGTTTCACAAGGGCCCGAAGCTGGTAGGCTTCGGGCCCTATGCCACGGACTGTGAATCGCCGCTCCCTGCTGGCCGCCACTGCAAGCACCGCGCTTCCCGCATGGGCCCAGCAGGCCGGCGGACAGGGCATCCGGCTCGTCGTGCCCTTCTCCCCCGGCGGCGTGATCGATGCCTTGGCCCGCCCTCTCGCCGATCATGTGCAAGAACGGCTGGGACCGCTCTACGTGGACAACATCGCCGGCCTGCGCGGCAGCACGGGCGCGGCTTTCGTGGCCAAGGCGCAGCCCGACGGCAACACGTTGCTGATCAGTTCGGTCGTCACGCAAGCCATCAACCCCTGGATCGGCGCGGCCTCGCTCTATGACCCGGTCCGCGACTTCACACCCATCTCGCTGCTTGCGCGCATCACCAATGTGCTGGTCGTCAATCGCGAGACCGCGCGGCGCGCGCGCATCACCAGCGTGGCCGCGCTGGTGGAGTACGCGCTCAACCATCCGGGTCGGCTGACCTACGCCTCTCCGGGCATCGGCACGACCAGTCATCTGGCCGCCGAGATGTTCAAGGAACGCACGCGGACGCAGATCAATCACCAGCCCTATGCGGGCGTGAACGCCGTGAGCAAAGCCCTGCTGAGCGGCGAGGTGGACATCGGTTTCCAGAATCTCTCGTCCTCGGCCGCGGACATCCGCAGCGGCCGGCTCAAGGCCCTGGCGGTGAGCGGCCTGTCGCGCTCCATCGATCTGCCCGACGTGCCCACGCTCAACGAAAGCCCTTCCAACCTGCGCCTGGCCGGCTTCGACGTGGGCATCTGGATCGGGCTCTTCGGCCCGGCACGCATGGCCAGGGATCAGGTGATGCGCATCAACGCAGCCTTCGGGGACGCACTGAACTCCCCCGTGCTGCGCGAGAAGCTGCGGGCCTTGAAGGCCGAGCCCTCGCCCAGCACGCCCGAACAGTTGGCTGCCTTGGTGAGGACCGATCTGGCGCGCTACCAGCCGCTGGCCAAGCGCGAACGCGCGCAACTTGAATGAGGCCTTATTGGCCTAATTATTGGCCCACTTATTCGCCCAGGTAGGCAGCGCGCACCTTAGGGTCAGCCAACAGCGCGCGGCCTTCGCCGTGCATCGTGACCTCGCCGCTCTCCATCACATAGCCGCGATTGGCGAGCTGCAGGGCCCGGCTCGCATTCTGCTCGACGAGCAGGACGGTGGTGCCGCGCTGGTGAATGTCGTTCACGACCTCGAAGATCTTGTCCACCATGATGGGCGAGAGGCCCATCGAAGGCTCGTCTAGCAGCAGCAGCTTGGGCCGGGCCATCAGCGCGCGGCCCATGGCCAGCATCTGCTGCTCGCCGCCGCTCATGGTGCCCGCCAGCTGGGCGCGGCGCTCCTTCAGCCGCGGGAACAGCGCGAAGACTTTGTCGATGTCGGCCTCCACCTCCGCGTCCTTGCGGGTGTAGGCACCCATCAGGAGGTTCTCGGTGATGGTCATGCGGGTGAAGGTGCCTCGCCCCTCCGGAACCATCACCAGACCCTGGCGAACCAGATCCCAGGCACCCTGCCCCGCAATGCTGCGGCCCATGAACTCCACCGTACCGCCCGCCAGAGGCTGCAGGCCGGTCACGGCCTTGAGCGTGGTGCTCTTGCCCGCGCCGTTGGCGCCGATCAGGCTGACCAGCTCGCCCTCACGGACCTCGAAGCTCGCGCCCTTGACGGCCTGGATGCCGCCGTAGGCCACTTGCAGGCCTGTCACTTTCAACATCGCGGTCATCTCAATGGTTCCCAGCGCCGAGGTAGGCCTCGATCACCTGAGGATTGCTCTGCACCTCGGCCGGCGTGCCGGCAGCGATGGGTTTGCCGTAGTCGAGCACGGTCACGCGGTCGCACAGGCCCATGACCAGCTTCACGTCGTGTTCGATCAACAGGATGGTGCGGCCATCCTTGCGGATGCGGTCGATCAGCTCGCGCAGCACGACCTTCTCTGTGGCGTTCATCCCGGCCGCGGGCTCGTCCAGAGCGATCAACTGCGGGTCGGTGGCCAGGGCGCGGGCGATCTCGAGGCGACGCTGATCGCCGTAGGAGAGCGTGCGCGCCTTGAACTCGGCCAGGTGGGCGATGCCCACGTAGTCGAGCAGCTCACGGGCCCGACCTGCAATGGCGGCTTCCTCGGCCTTGAAGCCGGCGGTGCGGAACACGGCGCCGATCAGGCCCGAGCTCGTGCGCACGTGGCGGCCGACCATCACGTTCTCCAGCGCGGTCATGTCGGCGAAGAGGCGGATGTTCTGGAAGGTGCGCGCAATGCCGGCTTGAGCCACCTGGTGCACGGCCTGAGGCTTGTAGGGCTTGCCGGCCAGCTCGAAGCGGCCGGCGTCGGGCGCATACAGGCCCGTGATCACATTGAAGAAGGTTGTCTTGCCGGCACCGTTGGGGCCGATCAGGCCATAGACCTGACCGCGCGCAATCTGCAGGCTCACTTCGGACAGGGCCTGAAGGCCGCCGAATCGCTTGGCCACGCCGCTCACGTCGAGCACGAGTTCGCTCATTTGGAGCCTCCTTCCGAGGCCCTGGTCTTGCCATGCTCGGGCGCAGGCCAAAGGCCGCGCGGTCTGACCAGCATGACGCTGATCATGGCCAGAGCCACCAGCAGCTGGCGCAGGATGGCAGCGTCGAGCCGGCCGCCCGTCATTTCAGCAAGGGGGCTGCCCACGTAGCGCAGCACCTCGGGCAGAGCCGCGAGCAGCAGCGCACCGAGGATGACGCCCGGAATGTGGCCGATGCCCCCCAGCACCACCATGGCCACGATCATGATGGACTCTTGCAGGCTGAAGGACTCGGGACTCACGAAACCCTGGAAGGATGCAAACAAGGTGCCCGATACGCCACCGAAGGTGGCGCCCATGCCGAAGGCGAGCAGCTTCATGTTGCGGGTGTTGATGCCCATGGCCTTGGCGGCGATTTCGTCCTCGCGAATGGCCATCCAGGCGCGGCCGATGCGCGAGTTCTCGAGCCGGTAGCAAATCAGGACCGACAGCACGACCAGCACGAGGAATAGGTAGTAGTACAGCGTGACCGAAGGCAGCGTGAGGCCCAAGGCGTGCAGCGGCTCCGACAGGTCCACGCCGAACAGGTGGAACGAGTCGATCTGACCGATGCCTTGGGGTCCGTTGGTGATGTTGTACGGGTATTGCAGGTTCAGCAGGAAGACGCGGATGATCTCGCCGAAGCCGAGAGTCACGATGGCCAGATAGTCACCGCGCAGCTTGAGCGTGGGCGCACCCAGGAGCACGCCGAACATGCCCGCGAGCAAGGCGCCCAGCGGGATCACGATGTAGATCGGCTGATGCATGCCGGCGGGAAACGCTGCGGCCAGGGCTTCGAAATTGTTCGTCAGCTGCGGGCTTGCCAGGAGCGCGAACATATAGGCACCAACCGCGTAGAAGGCGACGTAGCCCAGATCCAGCAGGCCGGCATAGCCGACCACGATGTTCAGGCCCAGGGCCAGCAACACGTAGAGCAGGGCCAAGTCGATGATGCGCACGGGACCGTTGCCGAATTGCTGGGCGAGCAGCGGCACGAGCAGCAGGCCAAGAGCCGACGCGAGGAAAAGAGGAAGGTTCTTTTTCATGCCCGGTCCGCCACGCGCTCGCCCAGAAGGCCCGAGGGCCGCAGCGTCAGCACGATGATCAGCATCATGAACGCGAAGATGTCCACGTACTGGCTGCCCAGCACGTCACCGGTGAGGTCGCCGAGATAGCCTGCGCCGAAGGATTCGACCAGGCCCAACAGCACGCCCCCGACCATGGCACCGGCCAGATTTCCGATACCGCCGAGCACCGCTGCCGTGAAGGCCTTGAGGCCGGGCATGAAGCCCATGGTGTGCTGCACCGTGCCGTAGTTCGCCGCCCACATCACGCCGGCCACGGCCGCCAGGGCCGCGCCGATCACGAACGTGGCCGAGATCACGAGGTCGGGCTTCACGCCCATCAGCGCCGCCACCTTAGGGTTCTCGGCCGTGGCGCGCATGGCGCGGCCGAGCTTGGTGCGGTGAACCAGCCACATCAGCGCTGCCAGCACCGCCACCGAGACACCGAGGATAAGGATCTGCGTGACCGTGATCACCGCGCCGCCGAACGCGATCGGATCAGTGGGCAGCAGCAGCGGGTAGGGCTTGGGGCTGGGCTTCCAGATGATCATCGCCAGGGTCTGCAGCAGCAGCGACATGCCCATGGCCGTGATCAGCGGCGCCAGCCGTGGCGCATTGCGCAAGGGCCGGTAGGCGATCTTCTCGACGAGGAAATTGAGCACCGAGCACACCACGATGGAGCACAGGAGGCCAATCACGAGCAAGGCCCAGCCGGGCAAGCCCGCGTTTTCCAAGGCGCTGATGACGGTCCAGCTCACGAGGCCGCCGACCATCAGGATCTCGCCGTGGGCGAAGTTGATCAGGTTGATGATGCCGTAGACCATGGTGTAGCCCAGGGCGACGAGGGCGTACATGGCCCCGAGGACCAGTCCGTTGATCAGCTGCTGAAGAAGAATGTCCATGACTGCGAAAGAACGCGGACTGGTGTCCGCGGGGTGGGCGGCATTCTAGGAGCCGGGCTTGTCCGGGCTTCCCCGGGTATCCCCCATCGTTCCTGTGCCGGCTTCTTCATTGAGCCGGCGCAGCTCGGTCAGCTTGTCGCCGATTCGAATCTCAAGCCCGCGCGGCACGGGCTCGTAGAACCGCGTGCCGACGAGGCCCTCGGGCAGATACGTGGCACCGGCCGCGAAGGCGCCGGGCTCATCGTGCGCATAGCGGTATTCCTCACCGTAGCCGAGCTGCTTCATCAACTTGGTGGGTGCGTTTCGCAGATGCATGGGCACCGGTCGGCTCTGGTCCTGCTTGATCAGGGCGCGCACTGCGTTGTAGGCCATGTAGACGGCGTTGGACTTGGGGGCAACGGCGAGGTACACGGCCGCCTGCGCCAGGGCCAGCTCGCCCTCGGGCGTGCCCAGGCGCTCGTAGCATTCGGCGGCGTCGAGCGCGACGCGCAGCGCGCGTGGGTCGGCGTTGCCGATGTCCTCGCTGGCCATGCGGACCAGGCGGCGCGAGATGTAGCGCGCATCGACGCCGCCATCGAGCATGCGCACCAGCCAGTAGAGCGCGCCATCGGGATCGGAGCCGCGCACCGACTTGTGCAGCGCCGAGATCACGTCGTAGAACTGATCACCACCTTTGTCGTAGCGGCGCAGCTGCTCGCCGAGCGCCTTCTCCAGCAGCGGCTCGTCGATCACCGTCGTGCCGCCGGGCGTCAGCTGCGCGATGGCCTCGACGGTGTTGAGCAAGCGCCGCGCGTCGCCGTCGGCGTAGGCCACCATGCGGGTGGCCGCGGCCTCGCTGAACGGCGGACAGCCCAGCTCCTGCTGGCCGCGGGCGAGCAGCGCTTTCAGGTCGCGCTCGTCCAGCGACTTCAGTACATGGACCGTGGCCCGCGAGAGCAGCGCCGAGTTGACCTCGAAGCTCGGATTTTCCGTCGTCGCGCCGATGAAAGTGAACAGGCCCGACTCCACATGTGGCAAGAAGGCATCCTGCTGCGCCTTGTTGAAGCGATGCACCTCGTCCACGAAGAGCACGGTGCGGCGCGGCAGCACCGCCTGCGCGCGCTCGACCGCCTCACGGATGTCCTTGACGCCTCCCAGCACGGCCGAGATCTGGATGAATTGCGCGTCGAAGCCCTCGGCCATCAAGCGAGCCAGCGTCGTCTTGCCGACACCCGGCGGCCCCCAGAGGATCATCGAATGCAGCTTGCGCGCCTCGAAGGCCGTGGCCAGCGGCATACCGGGCCCAAGCAGATGCTGCTGGCCGATGACTTCGGCAAGCCGGCGCGGCCGCAGGCGCTCGGGCAAGGGCTGGGCGTGGGACGATGGTCGGGCGCCCGCCGGCGCCGCGCCCGGCAGATCGGGGAACAGGGAATCGCTCACTGCTCGATCACGTCCACGCCGGCTGGCGCAGTGAAGCGAAAGCGTTCGGGCGCCAGCGGCACGTTAGTGGCAATGGCACCGAAGTTCAGCAGCGACTTCTGGCCGAAGCCGTCGACGATCTCGACGCTGCTCAAGGCCTTGCCCTTGAAGCGGATTCGAAGCGACTGCAGCGTGCCGTCGGCCTGCCTGGGCATGGCCAACACGGTGTCGGCACCTTCGGCCTTGAGCGTAAAGTCGCGCTCGAGGTTATTGCCGGCCAGTAAGGCCGCCGGCGTAGCGCCCAGGGCCTTGTCCATCTTGCGGCTGCTGGCCTGCTGCAGGTCGGGGTCGTACATCCAGACCTTCTGTCCATCGGCCACGATCAGGGTCTCGCTGGGCTTCTGGTAGACGAAGCGGAAGCGATTCGGGCGCTGGAACTCGAAGCTGCCGCTGGAGGTCTTGACGCGCTTGCCGTCGGGCGAGCTCACCGTCTGGGTGAAATCGGTACGGCCCGTCTTGACCTCCGCGACGAAGGCCCTGAGCGTGTCCACGGCATCGGCATGTGCAAGGCCGCTAACAGCCAGGCTCAGCGCAAACAGAAACTTCTTCATTCGTCTCGTCACTCGTCGCGTTTGGGGATGATCAGATCCCGGTTGCCGTTCGTGGCCATGGAGGACACCAGGCCGGACTTTTCCATCTGCTCGAGCAGGCGCGCTGCGCGGTTGTAGCCGATGCGCAGATGGCGCTGCACCAGCGAGATGGATGCCTTGCGGTGCTGGAGCACGATGGCCACGGCCTGGTCGTACATGGGGTCGGACTCTCCGCTGGCCTCTCCCGGCGCGGGCGCCTCGCCGCCCTCGCCCTCGAGCACGCCGCCTTCGAGAATGCCCTCGATGTAATTGGGTTCACCGCCCTGCTCCTTCAGGTACTCCACAACGCGGTGCACCTCGTCATCGCTGACAAAGGCTCCGTGCACACGCACGGGCAGGCCGGTACCCGAGGCCATGTAGAGCATGTCGCCCATGCCCAGCAGAGCCTCGGCGCCCATCTGGTCGAGGATGGTGCGGCTGTCGATCTTGGAGCTGACCTGGAAGGACAAGCGCGTCGGGATATTGGCCTTGATCAGGCCGGTGATCACGTCGACCGACGGGCGCTGCGTGGCCAGAATCAGGTGGATGCCGGCGGCGCGGGCCTTCTGGGCCAGCCGAGCGATCAGCTCCTCGATCTTCTTGCCCACGACCATCATCAGATCGGCCAGTTCGTCGATGACGACGACGATGAAGGGCATGCGCTCAAGCGGCTCGGCGCCCTCGGGGCTTTCGGCCATCAGGCTGAAGGGGTTGGGTATCTTTTCGCCGCGTGCCGTGGCCTCATCGATCTTCTTGTTAAAGCCCGCGAGGTTGCGCACGCCCATCTTGGACATGATCTTGTAGCGGCGCTCCATCTCACCCACGCACCAGTTCAGCGCGTTGGACGCCTGCTTCATGTCAGTGACCACAGGGGCGAGTAGGTGCGGAATGCCTTCGTAGACGCTCATCTCGAGCATCTTGGGGTCGATCAGGATCAGGCGCACGTCACGCGCCTCGGCCTTGTAGAGCAGCGAGAGGATCATCGCGTTGATGCCCACCGACTTGCCCGAGCCGGTGGTACCGGCCACGAGGCAGTGCGGCATCTTGCCCAGGTCGGCCACCACCGGCGCGCCCACGATGTCCTTGCCCAGGCCCATGGTCAGCAGGGAGCCCGCATCGGCATAGACCTGCGAGCCCAGGATCTCCGACAGCTTGATGGTCTGGCGGCGCGCATTGGGCAGCTCCAGGGCCATGAAGTTCTTGCCCGGAATGGTCTCGACCACGCGGATGCTGGTCAGGCTGAGCGACCGCGCGAGATCCTTGGCCAGGTTGACGATCTGTGAGCCCTTGACGCCCGTGGCCGGCTCGATCTCGTAGCGCGTGATCACGGGGCCCGGCGAGGCAGCCACCACGCGCACCTCGACGCCGAAATCACGCAGCTTCTTCTCGATCAGACGACTGGTCATCTCCAGCGATTCGGGCGTGACCGTCTCCTGGCGCGGGGGGGCTGCGTCGAGCAGGTCGACCTGGGGCAGCTTGGCATCACCGGGATCGGTGAACAAGGTCTGCTGGCGTTCCTTGGCCACGCGGGTCGATTGCGGCACCTCGATCACGGGCGCCTCGATGACGATGGGCTCGTGCTCAACGACCACCTGACGCTCGACCTCGACGACCTCGGCGCGCTCTTTCTTGGCGCGCGCGCCAACCTTCTTGTCTTCCTTCACTTCGCGGCGCTCGTTGCTGGCGACGCGCCGTTCGTCGATCAACGTGCCCAGCCGTTCGGCCAGGCCCATCCAGGAGAAACGCAGGGCCAGGCTCGCACCGGCCAGCAGAGCCACGATCCACACGACGCCCGAACCGGCAAAGCCGAGAGCGCGCATGCTCCAGGGGCCCAGTTGGTAACCCAGCACACCGCCGGCGTGGCCGGGCAGACGCGATTCCCAGCCATACAGCCGCGTCCACTCAAGCGCGCAGGAGGCCATCATCAACAGTAGCAGACCCAGCCCCCAGGGCACCCAGCGTCGCCAGCCACGGGCCTCCTCAGCGGCATCGGCGGCCTCGTGGCGCAACAAGCCAGCAAGCCCCCCAAGCCACAGGCGCAGCGCCACCAGCGGCAGCCACCAGCAGGAGTAGCCGAACAGGAAGAGCTGCAGATCCGACGCCCAGGCCCCCAGGGCACCGACCCGGTTGGCATAGAGCCCGGGCGTTCCTGCCGTGGAAAAGGCCGCGTCAGCCGCGTTGTGGGTCAGCATGGCCGTCACCCACAGCAGCCACGCGACGGCAGCAGCCCCCAGCACCAGCGGCGAGCGCAACACATGACTGCGCGGCTCGGGTGCCTTGGCCTGCTTGCGAGGCTGGCGCTTGTAGGTCTTTTCTGAAGGGGCGGCCGCGGCGTCGGCCGCGTCTTCGCCGGTCATGGATCCGAGAGGAAAGCTCATGCCGCGATTGTGGCGCAGCTTGCCTTAACGCCGTGTATCAGCGCCAGCGGCGCCGCTCGCCGAATTCGCCCAGCCCCACCGGCGCACTGACTCTGAACTCGGCATGCGGCTCGGGCGGGATGGCCAACAGCTCGTCGATGCGCCGCGCCACTCCCCAAGCGGCGCGCGTGCGCGACTCTCGCGTCGTGCCCGCCAGGCGCGGCGTGACCTGCAGGCCCTGCGCGCCGTACAGCGGGCGACCGGGCTCGAGCATGCCGGGCTCCAGGCTGTCGAACCAGGCAGCCAGTACGCGGCCACTGTTCAGCGCGTTGGCCAGAGCCAGATCGTCAAACAGGGCCGAATGGCCGAGGCTGACCAACACCTGCCCCGGCTTGGCAAAGGACAACACGCGCTCACCGATCAAGCCACGGTAGCGCGGGAAAAAGGCCAATTGCACGCTGAGGCCATCGCATTGCTCCATCAGGTCGCGAAGCGACAGGGGCTCGATGCCCCACTGGGCCCAGAGCGGGTCGTTTTGGTGCAGGCTCGGGTCGTAGCCGACCACGCGGGTGCCGAAGGACGGCAGGAGCTGGGCCAACATGCGGGCCGCCGGAGACATGCCGACCAGGCCCACCGTGGCGCAGCCGAGTTCGCGCCCGACCAGCATGCCGTCACTGGACTCCACGGGCACACGGCGTAGCATGGCCAGCAGCGCCCCGATGGCAAATTCGGCCTCGGCAGCGGCCGTGGCGGTCAGGCTGCGCACCACTTCGACGCGGGCGGCGCGGCAGGCTTCCATGTCGATGTTCTCGGCGCCGCCGCTCATGCGACCCAGCACCCGCAAGCGCGGTGCAGCGCGCAGCAAGGTGATGTCCACGGCGACGGCCGGCGGCAGGATCGCGGCTTGAATGCCCTGCAGCGCCTCGCGCAGGGCGCCCGGTTCGACGGCCAGCTCAGGCGCATATTGCACGACATGGCGCTCCGACAGCCATTGCATGACATCGGCTTCGAGCGGCTCGACGATGAGCAGGCTCACGGATCCCTCTCTCCCCATGTGATGCGGAACACCACCCGGCCCGCTTGTGGGCGGCACTGTGGCACGCGGGCCCGGGTTCAGCCAACCCTCAATCAGGCGGTCATCGTTGCGGCGGCACCGCGGGGCGTCATGTGCTGCGTGCAACAATGCGCCGTCGCATCACCCCGCCCCCGATTCCATGGCTGCCTCCGCGAACACGACAACCGTTACCAAGGCGATCTTTCCCGTGGCAGGGCTCGGCACCCGTTTTCTGCCCGCCACCAAAGCACAGCCCAAGGAAATGCTGCCCGTGGTGGACAAGCCCCTGATCCAGTACGCGGTCGAGGAAGCATACGCCGCCGGCGTTCGGGAAATGATTTTTGTGACCGGCCGCCACAAGCGCCCCATCGAGGATCATTTCGACATGACCTTCGAGCTGGAGGTGGCGCTCGAGCAATCGAACAAGCTCGATTTGCTTGAGGTGGTGCGCAGCGTCAAGCCCGACGACATGGAATGCATCTACGTGCGCCAACCCCAGGCCCTGGGACTCGGGCACGCTGTGCTCTGCGGGCAGCGTCTGGTGGGCAACGAGCCGTTTGCGGTCCTGCTAGCCGACGACCTCATGGTCGGCCCCGCCGGCGGCCAGCCCGTGCTCAAGCAGATGGCGGAGCAATTCAAGGAATGGCGTGCGTCTATCCTTGCCGTGCAGGAAGTGCCGGCCGAGCACACGCGCCGCTACGGCATCGTGGCCGGTTCTGCGGTGAACGAGCATCTGGTGGACGTAAGCCGCATCGTCGAGAAGCCCTCGCCGGAGTCTTCACCCTCGCGCCTGGGTGTGGCGGGCCGCTACATCCTTACCCCTGGCGTGTTCCATGAGATCGCCAACCAGCCGCGCGGCGTGGGCGGCGAGATCCAGCTGACCGACGGCATTGCCGGCCTGCTGCGGCGCGAAAAGGTGTTCGCCTACCGCTACGAAGGCAAGCGCTACGACTGCGGCAGCAAGGAAGGCTTCCTCGAAGCCAATGTGGAGCTGGCGCTCGAGCACCCGGTGCTGGGCCCGGGCTTCCGCGACTACCTCAAGAGCCTGGCCCTCTGACCGTCTGAGGCAGCGCCCCGGCGCCACTCAGCGGCGCTTGAGAACGTGGATGAATTCGTCCGCGACCGTGGTCTGCTCCACGAGTTCGTTGCCGGTCTGGCGCGCAAAGGCCTGGAAGTCGCGCATCGAGCCAGGGTCGGTAGCAATGACCTTGAGCAGTTGGCCGCTCGCCATCTCAGCCAAAGCCTTCTTGGCCTTGAGGATGGGCAGCGGGCAGTTCAGTCCGCGGGTGTCGAGGTCACGATTGGCTTCCATGGTCATTCCTTTTCTCCGATCATTTTAGGAGCCAGGCCTTTGCTGCGCAGCCAGGTCGCGAGCGCCTGGCCCGTGCCTTGCGGCCAGACCTTCACATCTTCCGGGGCGAAGAGCTGATATTCGGCCAACTCCGCAGACAAGTGAATCTCGCCGCGTGCCTGCACGTGATAGCCGACGATGAGCTGGTTCATGCGCTGGAAATCCCACGCGCCAAGCAGGTTGACCTGGCCCACCGTCAGCGACGTTTCCTCGAAGACCTCGCGGCGGATGCCGTCCTCGGGCGACTCACCCGCTTCCATGAAGCCCGTGATCAGACCGAAGAAGCGGCCCGGCCAGGCCGCGTTGCGTGCCAGCAGCACGGCGCCGCCGCGGTCCACGCATTCGATCACCGCGGCCAGCACGGGCGTGGGGTTGTTCCAGTGGACGAAGTCGCAGTCGGGGCAGCGAAGCCGTTCCTTGGGCCCGCCATCTTCCTCGGCCACGCGCAAGACCAGCTCGGCACGGCATTGCGGACAGTGGCGCCAGGTCGTCATGCGCGGATCATGCTGGGAAGACGCCGGTGGACAGATAACGGTCGCCGCGGTCGCAGACCACGAAGACGATGGTCGCGTTCTCCACCTGCTGCGCGATCTGCAGTGCCACCGAGCAGGCGCCGGCCGCTGAGATGCCCCCGAACAGACCTTCCTCTCGGGCGAGGCGGCGCGCCATGTCCTCGGCATCAGCCTGGGAGACCAGCACAAGCTCGTCCACGGCCGACGGGTCGTAGATCTTGGGCAGGTAGGCCTCGGGCCACTTGCGGATGCCGGGAATGCGCGAGCCCTCGGCCGGTTGCGCGCCGACGATGCGCACGGCCGGATTCTTCTCTCGCAGAAAGCGCGAGACGCCGGTGATCGTGCCAGTCGTGCCCATGGCGCTAACGAAATGGGTGATGCGGCCGCGAGTGTCGGCCCAGATCTCGGGGCCCGTGGTCTCGTAATGGATGCGAGGGTTGTCGGCGTTGGCGAACTGGTCGAGCACGCGGCCCTTGCCGTCCTTCTGCATCTGCTCAGCCAGGTCGCGTGCGTACTCCATGCCGCCGGAGCGCGGCGTCAGGATCAGCTCTGCGCCGAAGGCCTTCATGGTCTGCGCGCGTTCGACGGAGAGGTCCTCGGGCATGATCAGCACCATGCGATAGCCGCGGATGGCGGCGGCCATGGCCAGGGCGATGCCCGTGTTGCCGGAGGTGGCCTCGATCAGCGTATCGCCTGGCTTGATCTCGCCACGCTCCTCGGCGCGCCGGATCATGCTGATCGCCGGACGGTCCTTCACGCTGCCGGCCGGATTGTTGCCTTCGAGCTTGGCCAGGATCACGTTGCCGCGAGCCTCGCTGCCCTTCAGCAGCCGTTGCAGCCTCACCAGCGGCGTCTTGCCGATTACGTCTTCGAGGGTCGGGTAGTCGTTCGTGCTCATGCAGATCATTGTGACGCAGAGCCGGTGATTGCGTAGCCGCGTGGCATAATCGGCTTCTTCCATGCGGTGCAAGGCCGCATGGACGTGCGAACCGTGGCCCGGATGGCGAAATCGGTAGACGCAGGGGACTCAAAATCCCCCGCCGCAAGGTGTGCCGGTTCGAGTCCGGCTCCGGGCACCACGACACGCACTTATTGAAGACCGTCAGCGCGCCCCGACATCCAGGTATTTCCCTTCTTGGCGTTTCGGCATCGCGCATACACTGCGCCGTCTTGCGCGCCGCCCCGAGCTGCTGCAGTCCGCTCTAGAAGAACTCCCAACATGCCACCGATTTCTCCGGTCACCAAGGCATTCATGCTGGCTTGCGTCGGCATGTTCTGCTTGTTCTCCCTTGCCTCCGACTTCGAGCCCTATTTCATGTTGTGGCCCTTGCAGTCGGGCCTCTTCCAGCCGTGGCAGGTCGTCACCTACGCCTTCTTGCACGCCAACACCTGGCATCTGTTTTTCAACATGCTCGGCCTGTGGATGTTCGGCAACGAGCTCGAACGCGTCTGGGGCCAGAAGCGCTACCTCCAGATCCTCGCAGCCAGCATCCTGAGCGCCGCGGCCGTGCAGCTCGTCTTCACACTGCTCTTCCACAGCATGGCTCCGACGGTGGGCGCATCTGGCGCTATTTTCGGCTTACTCCTGTCCTTCGGCATGCTGTTCCCGGATCGCATCATCGTCCCGCTGTTCCCGCCGATCCCGATGAAGGCCAAGGTCTTCGTCTTCATCTTCGGCGGGCTGGAACTGGTGCTGGGCGTGAGCAATGGCGTCGGTGCCAATGTGGCGCATTTCGCTCACCTCGGCGGCATGCTGGGCGCCTGGCTGCTGATCCGCTACTGGCGTTCCAGCCGGCGCTAACGAACCATCACCGGCGCGCGGCGCCAGTCCGCGAAGCTGCTGTTGAGCACGCGGCTGGTGTTGACATTGACCAGATAACGCTTCAGGGCAGCGTCGAACGCCTTGAGTCGCTCCAGGCACCGGCTCTTGCGCGACCAGCCCACATAGGCAAAGGCCTCCGCGACAAAAGGCTTGAGCACCTCGAAGTGATCTTCGAGGCCGCTGGTCACCAGATAGGTCATCGCTGGATAGTGCGGTGACACAAAATAATCGATGCGCTTAGCCGCCAGCTTGCTGAAATTCTCCCTGATGCCGGGACCCACTTCGACCTGAAGCTGGCCCAGCACATAGTCGTCCAGCCCTCCACCGAAACGCGTGCCTCGCGTGACGCCGCCTTTGAGACCGCGCAGCGACTCACGTCCGGAGTAGTCCTTGAAAGAGTCACCGGCGCGCACAAAGACCGAGGTTGGGTTGGAAAATATCGGTGTCTCCGTGAAGGCGAGATAGGCCTCACGATCCGGGGTGCGCTTGAGCTCGGTGATGATGTCCACCTCCCCCACTTCGGCACCGTGCAGCAGACGCAGGAAAGGGCCTGAGTAGCGCAGCTCGTAGGGCAGGTTGATGGAGTGCAAGACGGTCAGCACCACGTCGACGCTGGCGCCGCGCAGAGTCTGCCCGTCGTACCAAGCGAAAGGCGGGAACTCAGGATCGGCGCTCACGACCACGCTGTGGCACTCGGTCTCCGATGCGGCCGCCACGGACTGGCTCAACACCAGCAACCCGGCACTCCACAGCAGGCAACTCTTGCGCATCGCTACTCCAACTCCGAAACATGCCCACACGGTCTTACCTCAGCGCCACCCTATCATGCTGACATGAATTCCGCCACGACGAATCCTCAGTTAAACCCACGACTGGGTCTTTTGCAGCCCTACCCCTTCGAGCGCCTGCGTCAGCTCAATTCTGTGGTCATACCCAATCCGGATTTTCGGCCCATCAGCTTGGGCATTGGCGAGCCGAAGCATGCGGCACCGGCCCTCATCGAAGCGGCGCTGATGGCCAGCCTCAAGAGCCTCTCGGGCTACCCGACCACAGCAGGAGAGCCCGTCTTGCGGGAGGCCATCTGCGCATGGCTGCAACGCCGCTACGGGCTGAAAGTCGATCCGGCCAGGCAGGTCCTGCCGGTCAACGGATCGCGCGAGGCGCTGTTTGCCCTGGCCCAGACGGTCGTGGACGGCGCCAAGCCGGGCGCCACCGTCGTCTGTCCCAATCCCTTCTACCAAATCTATGAGGGCGCAGCGCTGCTGGCGGGCGCCCGCCCGGTCTTTGCCAACAGCGATCCGGCGCGCAACTTCGCGGTGGACTGGTCGCAGATCGACGAGGCCACCTGGGCCCGCACTCAACTGCTCTACGTCTGTTCGCCCGGCAATCCGACCGGCGCGGTGATGCCTCTGCAAGAGTGGAAGGCACTCTTCGCGCTCAGCGATCGCTACGGCTTCGTGATCGCCTCGGACGAGTGCTACTCGGAGATCTATTTCCGCGAGGAGGCGCCGCTGTCGGGCCTCGAGGCCGCTGCAAGACTCGGTCGCGATGACTTCCGCAATCTGATCGCGTTTACCAGTCTCTCCAAACGTAGCAACGTGCCTGGCCTTCGCTCCGGCTTCGTGAGCGGCGACGCCGCCATCATCAGCAAGTTCCTCCTCTACCGGACCTATCACGGCAGCGCCATGAACCCGATGGTGCAGGCGGCCTCGGTAGCGGCCTGGAACGACGAGACACACGTCGTCGCGAATCGCGAGCTCTACCGCACCAAATTCGCACAGGTGACGCCGCTGCTGGCCGAAGGACTGGACGTCCGCTTGCCCGACGCCGGCTTCTATCTCTGGGCCGGCGTGCCTGGCGGAGACGACATCGCATTCGCGCAGCAACTGCTGGCTCAATACAATGTCCAGGTTCTGCCCGGCAGCCTGCTCGCCCGCGAGGCGCACGGCGTCAACCCAGGCACAGGGCGCATTCGCATGGCTCTGGTCGCAGAGCCCGCCGAATGCCTCGAAGCCGCCCAGCGCATCCAGCAATTCACCCGCAATTTCCAGCCCCAATGAGCACTCAACTGCAATCCATCATCGACCTGGCCTGGGAAGGCCGTGCCTCCCTAAATCCGGCAAACTCGCCCGAAGTGCGCGAAGCGGTCGAGCACGTGATCGCCGAGCTCGACAAGGGCGCTTTGCGCGTGGCCGAGCGCCAATCCGTCGGCCAGTGGACCGTGCACCAGTGGATCAAGAAGGCGGTGCTGCTGTCCTTCCGTCTGAATGACAACAAGCTCATGGGCGAGGGTGACCTGCAGTTCTTCGACAAGGTGCCCAGCAAGTACGGCAGTATGGATGAAGCGGCCATTCGCGCCAGCGGCGTTCGCGTCGTGCCGCCGGCCGTGGCGCGCCGCGGCAGCTTCCAGGCCAAGAACGTCGTGCTGATGCCTTCCTACGTGAACATCGGCGCCTATGTGGACGAAGGCGCCATGGTGGATACCTGGGCCACCGTCGGCTCCTGCGCGCAGATTGGCAAGAACGTCCACCTCTCGGGCGGCGTTGGCATCGGCGGAGTGCTGGAGCCCCTTCAAGCCAATCCGACCATCATCGAGGACAACTGCTTCATCGGCGCTCGCTCCGAGGTGGTGGAAGGCGTGATCGTCGAGGAGAACTCGGTCATCTCCATGGGCGTGTACATCGGCCAGAGCACCCCGATCTACGACCGCGAGACCGACAGCGTCTCCTACGGCCGCGTGCCTGCTGGCTCCGTCGTGATCAGCGGTAGCCTGCCCAAGGACGGCGGCCGCTACAGCCTTTATGCCGCCATCGTCGTCAAGAAGGTCGATGCCGGCACGCGCGCCAAGACGAGCATCAACGATTTGCTCCGGGCCTGACAGCACACTTGAGTGGAGGGTTGGACATGAGCGGTGGAAACATGGAGCGCATCCTGCGCCTGATGGCCGAGAAGGGTGCGTCCGACGTCTTCCTGTCGGCCAGCATGCCGGTGCTGGTCAAGCTCAACGGCCAGATGGTGCAGTTGTCGGACCAGGCGCTGACGCCGGGCCAGCCTAAGCAGCTGATCTCGGAGGTCATCGACGCCAGGGCGCTCGAGGAACTGGAGCGGGAGGGCGAGCTCAACATGGCGGTTTCCGTGGCCAAGGTCGGTAGCTTCCGGCTCTCGGGCTTCCGCCAGCGCGGATCCATCGCAGCAGTCTTCCGCCACATCCCGCACAAGATCCCCACGATCGAGAGCCTGAGCCTGCCGCCCGTGCTGGGCAAGCTGGTCCAGGAGAAGCGCGGTCTGATCCTCATGGTGGGCGCCACTGGCACCGGCAAGAGCACCACGCTCGCGGCCATGCTGGAGACGCGCAACCAGAACATGAGCGGCCACATCCTGACGATCGAGGATCCGCTGGAGTTCTTGTTCCAGAACAAGAAGTCGCTCGTCAACCAGCGCGAAGTGGGGCGCGATACCGCCACCCTGCACATCGCGCTCAAGAACGCGCTGCGCCAGGCGCCGGACTGCATCCTGATCGGCGAGATCCGCGACCGCGAGACCATGACGGCAGCGATCTCCTACTCGCTCTCGGGCCACCTCGTGCTGGCCACACTGCACGGCAACAACACCTACCATGCGCTGAACCGCGTGCTGTCTTTTTACCCGCCCGATGCCCGCCCCGCCCTGCTCAACGACATGGCGGCCGGCCTTAAGGCGATCGTTTCCCAGCGTCTGGTGCGTGCCGTCGCCGGCGGTCGCGTGCCGGTGATCGAGATCTTGCTCAATACCAAGCTCGTCTCTGAGCTCATCGAGCGTGGCGACTTCGCGGGCGTGAAGGAGGCGATGGAGAAGTCCATGGCCGAGGGCTCGCAGTCCTACGAGGAGCACTTCGCCAAGCTCATCAACGAGGGCACCATCACGCGCGAGGAGGGCCTGATGTTTGCCGACTCGCCGACCAACCTTCTGTGGCGTCTGCAAAACGACGCACCGGGCGCAGCCAAGCAGACGCCCAAGGAAGAAGAACCCGCGGATGACGCGGCCAGCTTCACTGAGATCACGCTCGAAGTGCACCAGGACACATGAAGCTGCTGACCTGCATCGAGCATCACGCCGCCCGCCTGTCAGAGGCGGGCGTTGCTTTTGGGCATGGCACGGCGGTCGCTTTCGACGAAGCCGCCTGGCTGGCGCTGTGGCGCCTGGGCCTGCCCCTGGACGCACTCGACGAGCATGAAGCCGACGAACTGAGCCCCGAGCAACAGGCCCAGGTGGCCGCGCTGGTCGATGAACGCATCGCCACGCGCAAGCCTGCCGCCTATCTTACAAAAGAGGCCTGGCTTCAGGGCGTATCCTTCTACGTGGACGAGCGCGCCATCGTGCCGCGCAGCTTCATCGCCGAGTTGATCGCCGACGCGAGCATCGATCCCTGGCTGTCGGACAAGACGACGCAGGTGCTCGATCTCTGCACCGGCAACGGCAGCCTGGCCGTGCTCGCCGCGATGGCATGGCCCGACGTGAGCGTGGACGCCATCGACCTCAGCCCCGACGCGCTGGCTGTGGCGCGCATCAACGTGGACAGACACGGACTGCAGGATCGCATCCGCTTGCTGCAAGGCGATGGGCTCAAGCCTGCCGCTGGCAAGCGCTACGACCTGATCCTGTGCAACCCGCCCTATGTGAACAGTGGTTCCATGGCGGCCCTACCGGCCGAGTACCGCGCCGAACCCGAGCTGGCGCTGGCCGGTGGTGAGGACGGCATGGATTTCATCCGCCAGTTGCTGGCCGACGCTCCCGCACACCTCAATGAGAGCGGAGTGCTCGTGCTGGAGATCGGCAACGAGCGCCCCTTCTTCGAGGCGGCCTTTCCTCACCTCGCCGTCACCTGGATGGACACCACCTCCGGCAACGAGCAAGTTCTCCTGATTAGCAAAGAAGTTCTGTCGGCATGATCACGCTGCGCAACGTCACGCTGCGGCGTGGCACCAAGATTGTTCTCGATGACGCTAGCGTCACCCTCCAACCCGGAGAAAAAATCGGCCTCGTTGGCCGCAACGGCGCCGGCAAATCCAGCCTGTTCTCGCTGCTGACCGACCGCCTGCAAAGCGACAAGGGCGAGGTCGAGATTCCGCGCCAATGGGCGGTGGGCGAAGTGGCGCAAAACATGCCCGAGACCGAGCAATCGGCCACTGACTTCGTGCTCGAGGGCGACACGCGTCTGATGGCGGCGCAACGGGCGCTGGCCGAAGCCGAAGCCGCCGAAGACGGCCACGCCATGGCCGATGCCCACGGGCTGCTGATGGATGCCGGCGCCTTCGACGCGCGGCCGCGCGCGCAAGCCCTGCTGATGGGCCTGGGATTCAAGGGCCCGCAGGTCGATGCGCCGGTGAACAGCTTCTCGGGCGGCTGGCGCATGCGCCTGCAGTTGGCCCGCGCGCTGATGTGCCCGGCCGACTTGATGCTGCTGGACGAGCCGACCAACCACCTGGACCTCGATGCGCTGGTTTGGCTGGAGGCCTGGCTGCAGCGCTACGACGGCACGCTGATCATCATCAGCCACGACCGCGAATTCCTCGACGCCATCACCAAGGTCACCATCCATCTCGACGAGACCAAGCTGACGCGCTACGGCGGCAACTACACGGCCTTCGAGGCCATGCGGGCCGAGCGCATGGTGCTTCAGCAGGCGGCGTTTGAAAAGCAGCAGGATCGCATGGCCCATCTGCAGAAATTCATCGACCGCTTCAAGGCCAAGGCCAGCAAGGCCAAGCAGGCGCAGAGCCGCGTGAAGGCCCTGGAACGCATGGAGAAGCTCGCACCGGTGCTGACGGCCTCGGACTTCAGCTTCGAGTTCCGCGAGCCAGTGAGCCTGCCCAACCCCATGCTGATGTTCGATGAAGTGGCCTGCGGCTACGACACCGACGAGGGCGAGAAGATCATCGTTCGCGGCATCGACCGCTCGGTGCTGGCCGGGCAGCGCATCGGCATCCTCGGCGCCAACGGCCAGGGCAAGTCCACCGTGGTGAAGACCGTGGCCCGCATGCAACGCGCCATGGCAGGCAAGATCACCGAGGGCAAGGGCCTGTCCATCGGCTACTTTGCCCAGCAGGAAATGGACGTTCTGCGCCCTGACGAAGGGCCGCTGATGCATATGGTGCGGTTGGCCAAGGAAGTCAGCCCGAGCGCGCGCGAGCAGGAGTTGCGCGACTTCCTCGGCCAGTTCCGTTTCGTGGGCGACATGGTCAATCAGGCCGTGGGTAGTCTCTCCGGCGGCGAGAAGGCGCGGCTCGTGCTGGCCATGCTCGTGTGGCAGCGCCCCAATCTGCTGCTGCTGGACGAACCGACCAATCACCTGGACCTGCAGACCCGCGAGGCGCTATCCATGGCGCTCAACGAGTTCGAAGGCACGGTCATGCTCGTGAGCCATGATCGCGCACTGCTGCGCGAGGTGTGTGACGAGTTCTGGCTCGTTACGGCTGGCGGCGTCGGGCCTTTCGACGGCGATCTGGACGACTACCAGAGATGGCTGCTCGACCAATCCAAGGAAGCTGCCAAGCAGGCCAAGGAAGCCGCCAAGGCCGCGCTCAAGTCCCCCGGCCCCGCGCCTGCCCCAGCCACAGTTGCAGCGCCCGTTCCGCCGCCGGCTCCGGTGGTGGACCGCAAGGCCAGCGGTCAGGCCCGCCAACGCCTGGCGGAACAGACCCGACCCCTGCGCAAGGAAATGGATTCCATCGACGTCCGGCTCAACAAACTGGCCGACGAGCGCAGCACCATCGAGGCCAAGCTTGCGGCGCCGGGCACCTCGCCCGGCGAGATCGTCGAGGGCGGCAAGCGCCTCAAGGCCATCCACGCCGAGCTGGAAGCCGCAGAATTGCGCTGGCTTGAGCTGAGCGCCACGATCGACGCGATCCAGGCTGCGGCCTAGGGAGACGCCATCAGGGGGATCGGCGCATTGGCGATCGACGTCAATGCGCTCACCGTCGAATAACCATTTAAATTGTGTGCAATTTAATTGCTGTCTACATTAATGCCCATGACACGCAACAAGACACCCGCCACGCCGAGCGCCGACGAAGAATGGCTGCGCCTCGACCGACAGCTGTGCTTTGCCTTGTATTCCAGCTCGCTGGCCATGACCAAGCTCTACAAGCCCCTGCTGGCGCCGTTGGGACTGACCTACCCCCAGTATCTGGTGATGTTGGTGCTTTGGGAAAGCGATGTCCTAAGCGTCTCCGCGCTGGGCCAACGGCTTTCGCTGGACTCGGGCACCCTCACGCCGCTGCTGAAACGACTGGAAGCAGCGGAGCTCATTCAACGTCAGCGCGCCCTGGACGACGAACGGCGCGTGGACATCAGCCTGACGCGGGCCGGTCATCTGCTGAAGAAGAAGGCCCTGAACATTCCGCCGCAGCTTGCCTGCGCGGCGGCCTGCTCGATCGAAGAACTCGCTTCCCTCACCCGGCGTCTTCACGAGTTGCGCGCTCAACTCTCGAACGCCACATCCAACCCCTGAAAGGATTGATCATGACACTCGAAAAAGTTCTCTACACCGCCCACGCAACCTCCACCGGCGGCTGTGACGGCAAGTCCGCCACAAGCGACGGCCAGATCTCGGTCCAGCTTGCTCTGCCCAAGGAAATGGGTGGCAACGGCGCCGGCACCAACCCCGAGCAGCTTTTCGCCATGGGCTATTCGGCCTGCTTCATCGGCGCGATGAAGTTCGTCGCTGGCCAGCAAAAGGTCGCCCTGCCGGCCGACACCTCCATCACCGCCGACGTGGGCATCGGCCCCATCCCCACCGGCTTCGGCATCCAGGTCACGCTGCACATCAAGGTGCCAAACCTGCCTCGCGATACGGTCGAAGCCGTGGTCAAGGCCGCGCATCAGGTCTGCCCGTACTCGAACGCAACGCGCGGCAATATCGACGTGACACTCGATATCGTCTAAACCAGCAACTCGAGCTGCAGTTCGATTCGAGCCTTCACCGGGCTCAAGCTGCCGGCCGAAGGCAGGGCGCCGGGCAGGTCCATGACCGGCCCGGCGTCGCAGCGCGTGCTTCGCAGCACGCGCACGCCGCGTGATTGGGCCTCGCGCAGCGCGGCTTCCATGCCGGTTGACACCGTACCGTTGCCGGTGCCGGCCACGACGATGCCGTCCAGCCCCTGCGCCACCAACGCGTGGACGATGGAGCCGTCGGCCCCGACGTGGTTCATCACGATCTGCACGCGCGGCCACTGCTCAGCGTCGCGTTCGATGCGGGCCAGACCTATCGCCTCGCGCGGCAACCGTGTCCGCAGCAACCAGCGCACTTCGCCCTCCTCCACCAGGCCCAGGCGCGCACCGTCGGCCGCCGCGAACGCATCGACCCGATAGCTGTGCACCTTGCGCACCTGCTCCGCATCAAAGACGCTTCCCCCGAACGCGACCAGCACGCCTGAGGCATACCGGTCGTTCGCGACGCATACCGCGTCGAGGAGGTTCTGCGGCCCATCAGGCACGAGCGACGTGGCAGGACGCATGGCAGCCGTGATGACCACCGGCTTGACAGGTGCCAATACGCGCTGCAGGAAGTAGGCGGTTTCCTCAAGCGTGTCCGTGCCGTGCGTGATCACGACGCCGCCCACCTCCGGCCGTGACAGGTGCTGCGCCACGCATCGCGCCAGCAGTTGCCAGGTCGCGAAATCCATGTCCTTGCTGTCGAGCTGCGCGAGCTGATGCGCCTCGAGACGACGAGAAGCCAGCGCCGGCACTGCCGCGACAAGCTGCTCGACTCCGAGTTGCGCCGCCGTGTAGCCGACGTTGTCATCGGCCGATTCGGCCCGGCCTGCGATGGTGCCGCCGGTTCCAAGAATCACGACGAGTTGTTGTTGTTTGGACGACATGGGTCTGGATGGAAAAACAGTTACTGGATATATACTCAGCCGGTCTCGTAGCCTCTTGAGGACGCCATGATTGAGAGCCCCAAGCTCACCGCCCGCCAGCAGCAGATTTTCGACCTGGTCCGCGAGGCCATCGAGACGACCGGTGCCCCGCCCACCCGGGCCGAGATTGCCGCTGAGCTGGGTTTCCGCTCGGCCAACGCCGCCGAGGAACACCTTCAAGCACTTGCGCGCAAGGGCGTCATCGAACTTGTGGGCGGTACCTCGCGCGGTATCCGCTTGAAGTCTGACACATTGCGCGCCGTAAATCGCGAACGCGAGGCGCGCCAGTTCAGCCTGCCGATCGCCAGCCTCGCCCAGCTTACCCTGCCGTTGATCGGCCGCGTCGCTGCCGGCGCGCCCATCCTGGCGCAAGAACACATCGAGCAGACCTACACGGTCGAGGCCAGCATGTTCGGCGCCCGGCCCGACTTCCTGCTCAAGGTCAAGGGCCAGAGCATGAAGGACATCGGCATCATGGACGGCGATCTGCTCGCCGTGCAGAAGGCCAGCGAGGCGCGCAATGGGCAGATCGTGGTGGCGCGCATCGGGGAGGAAGTGACCGTCAAGCGCTTCCAAAAAAGCAGGGCTGGCATCGAGTTGCTGCCCGAGAACCCAGACTTCAAGCCCATCGTCGTCAATGCCGACACTGAGGGCTTCGCGATCGAAGGTCTCGCCGTGGGCCTGATCCGCAATGGCTTCTAAAGCGGAGAGCGCCGAGGCCTGCGTACGCCTCGCGCAGATTCCCAATATCGGCCCCGCCATGGTGGCCGACTTCCATCTGCTGGGCATCGAACGGCCTGAGCAATTGCGTGGGCAGAACGCCTTCCGGCTCTACAGCCGCCTGTGCGAGCTGACCCACGCACGGCACGACCCCTGCGTACTCGACACCTTTCTTGCCGCCGTCGATTTCATGGACGGCGCTCCGCCCCTGCCCTGGTGGCATTACACGGCCGAGCGCAAGCGCCTCTATCCGGCGGTTTGAACCGCTCTCGAGCTCCCTGGCGAGGCGCGAGAGTGCCGGCCGGGAGCGTTTTCGCAACACCGCGGAAACATAAATGCTAGGCCTTACGTAGTACCGCGCTGTCGTTTCGCGCGGCCCGCTCCTATGCTCGCTCGACAACGAAGCCAGACCCGTTCGCGGTCCTGGCTCGCATGAGATGGAGACAGGATGAACAACCAACAACTGATCAAGGGTCTGGTCCTCATGGCCGTGGCCCTGCTCTTTGGCCTGCCCTCGCTGGAATACCGAATGGGCAACTTCACGAGGCCCGGTCCGGGCCTCTTCCCCTTGATCGTCAGCGGCATCCTGCTCCTGATCGGCATCGCGATCGTGCTGCGCTCGCGCTTCGTTGAGCGAAAGCCCATGGATTTCAAGCTCAAGAACATCGCGCTGATCATGCTGAGCCTTTGCGGCTTCGCGCTCCTGTCCGAGAAGGTCGACATGCTGGCGGGCATCCTCTTCCTGGTCTTCGTCTCCGGCGTCGCCGCAACGACCTATTCGCTCGTACGCAATCTCAAGATCGCAGCCGGCCTCGTGGCCATTGCCTTCGTGCTCGAGCATTTCCTCGGTCTCAATCTGCACCTGTTCACCTGAGGGGCCCGATGGACGTCCTGCATAACCTTGCCTTCGGCTTCGAGCACGCGCTGACACTGCAGAACCTGCTGTACTGCGCCATCGGCTGCTTCGTAGGCACCCTGGTCGGCCTGCTGCCTGGCATGGGCCCCCTGGCCACAATCAGCCTGCTCCTGCCCATCACGTATTCCATCCCGACCGGCGGCGCGCTGATCATGATGGCCGGCATCTACTACGGCGCCCAGTACGGCGACAGCGTCAGCGCCATCACGATGAAGATCCCGCACGCCAGCAGCATCGTGGCCTGCATCGACGGCTACCAGATGACGCTCAAGGGCCAGACCGGCCTGGCGCTGTTCACGGCCGGCATCTCGAGCTTCATCGGCGGCACGGTGGCCATCATCGCCCTGGCTTGGCTGGCGCCCGTGCTCGGTGAGGTGGCCTTCCTTTTCGGCCCGGCCGACTACTGCTCACTCATGCTGCTAGGCTTCGTCTGCGTGAGCTTCGTGAGCACGGGCAGCTTGCTCGACGGATTGGCGATGGCCATGGTCGGCGTGCTGCTGGGCCAGATCGGCACCGATGTGACCAGCGGCCAGCAGCGCTTCACCGGCGGTCTGGACTTCCTGCTCGACGGCATTGGCCTTGTGAGCGTCGCGCTTGGTTGCTTCGGCATCGCCGAAATCACCAAGAACCTCGACCAGCACACCGAGCGCACGCCCTTCGCCGGCAAGATCAAGCTGATGCCGACCTGGCCGGAGTTCAAGCGCATCATCCCAAGCGCGCTGCGCGGCAGCTTCGTCGGCTCCTTGCTGGGCATCTTGCCCGGCGGCGGCCCTGTGATCGCGCAGTTCGGCGCCTACGCGCTGGACAAGAAGGTCAGCAAGTACCGGGACGAGATCGGCCACGGCGCCATCGAGGGCGTGGCGGGCCAGGCCGCGGCCGACGAGGCCGCCGCGCGCACAAGCTTCATCCCGCTGATGAGCATCGGCATCCCCGAGAACGCGGTCATGGCCCTGATGCTCGCGGCCTTCATCATCAAGGGCATCCAGCCCGGCCCGAACATGATCGGTGAGCATCCCGACCTATTCTGGGGTCTGGTGGCCAGCATGTGGATCGGCGGCCTCTTCCTCGTGATCTTGAACGTGCCCCTGGTTCGCTACCTGCTCTCTGTCTTCAAGATCCCATATGCCGTGCTGTTTCCGGCCATCCTCTTCTTCTGCTGCGTGGGCAGCTTCAGCGTCAACAACAACCTCCACGACATCTATGTGACGGGTGCCTTCGGCCTACTGGGCTATGTCTTCATGCGTGTCGGCCTGGAGCCTGCGCCGCTGATGCTGGGCTTCATCCTCGGTCCCATGCTGGAGGAGTATTTCCGCCGCCAACTGCTGATCAGCCGCGGTGACTTCACCTCGTTCCTGACGCGTCCCATCAGCGGCACGCTGCTCGGGCTGATCGCGGTGTTCATGCTCTGGCAGACGGTCGCGTTCTTCGTGAGCGCGCGCAAGAAGGCCGCTGCGCCAGCGCCGGAGCTCGTCGACGCGTAAACGAAGACGCAAAAGAGAAAGCGCCCGCATATATAACCATATGCGGGCGCTTCTTGAATCTGGCGGAGTGGACGGGGCTCGAACCCGCGACCCCCGGCGTGACAGGCCGGTATTCTAACCAACTGAACTACCACTCCGCGTGGCTCCGACATACTGCTTGAACAATACGCCGAATTTGGCACCTCCTAGGGGATTCGAACCCCTGTAGCCACCGTGAAAGGGTGGTGTCCTAGGCCTCTAGACGAAGGAGGCAATATCTTGCAAACCCTAAACCGCGCGCCGCCTAGCCGAATTGATCAAACAATTCTGGTGGAGGTAAGCGGGATCGAACCGCTGACCTCTTGCATGCCATGCAAGCGCTCTCCCAGCTGAGCTATACCCCCGCCGTATTCCTACGATTCACGGGCGCCGCGCCGTTCAAGCTTCGACTGATACTACAAATGCAAACGGCCAATTTCTTGGCCGTTTTCGATACTGACGAATCAATATCCAAAAACTTTGGCGGAGTGGACGGGGCTCGAACCCGCGACCCCCGGCGTGACAGGCCGGTATTCTAACCAACTGAACTACCACTCCGCAGTGGTATCGAAATACTGTTTACACAGTATATCGAATTTTGGCACCTCCTAGGGGATTCGAACCCCTGTAGCCACCGTGAAAGGGTGGTGTCCTAGGCCTCTAGACGAAGGAGGCAAAACCTAGTATTCGTATTCTAAACCTGAATCAGCGCGCCGCCTTTAAATACTCTTGATATTCCACCGCGAGTATTTTTGGTGGAGGTAAGCGGGATCGAACCGCTGACCTCTTGCATGCCATGCAAGCGCTCTCCCAGCTGAGCTATACCCCCATTTTCGACTTGTCACCGACTTGTCTACTTTTGGGCTAAACGCCGTTCAAGCAAGACCGTGATTATAGACAGAATTTCAGGCCTTGCGCAAGCGTTCAATGACAGATTTTTTATCGAACAGCTCCAGGGCCGCATCGACCGAGGGCGTCTGAGTCCGGCCGCACACGAGCACGCGCACGGGGATCGCCAATTGCGGCATCTTGATGCCGTGCGCCGCGATGGTCTCCTTGATCGCGAGGCTGATCGCGGCCTTGGTCCATTCGATGGCGTCGAGCTTCCCGGCCAGCGTTGCCAGGGCCGGCTTGATTGCGTCGGTCACGTGCTGGGCGAGGTCTTCGGCGCTCGGGCTCACGGGTGCGAAATACATCGACAACCAGTCAGCCAGGGCCACAGTGGTTGGGCAGCGGTCCTTGTAGAGGGCGCACATGGCTGGCAGGCGGGCCTTGTCAGCTTCAATGCCGTGTTTGGCGAGCTGGCCGGCCACAAGCTCGGCCAGGCGCGCGTCGTCGGCCTGTTTCATGTAGTGGCTATTGACCCATTCCAGCTTGGCCGGATCCCATTGCGCCGGGCTCTTGTTCAGGTGCGTGCCGTCGAACCAGGACACCAGTTGCTCGCGTGAGAACAGCTCGTCGTCGCCGTGGCTCCAGCCCAGGCGCGAGAGGTAGTTGAGCATGGCCTCGGGCAGATAGCCGTTCTCTTCGTAGGCGGTGACGCTGACTGCGCCACGGCGCTTGGAGAGCTTCAGGCCGTCGTCGCCTAGGATGATGGGCATGTGGCCGAAGGTGGGGCACGGCGCACCCAGCGCCTCGTAGATATTGATCTGCCAGGGCGTGTTGTTGACGTGCTCGTCACCGCGGAAGACATGCGTGATCTTCATGTCCCAATCGTCGACCACCACGGCAAAGTTGTAGGTCGGCACCCCATCGGCGCGCAAAATGATCAGGTCGTCGATCTCGCGGTTGTTGACCGTGATCGGACCCTTGACGAAGTCGTTCCAGCTCACGTCCCCGTCCACCGGGTTCCTGAAGCGCACGACCGGCTTCACCTGCGCGGGCGCAGGCGGCAGCACCTTGCCGGGCTCGGGCCGCCAGGTGCCGTCGTAACGTCGCTTCTCTCCCCTTGCCTCCTGGGCGGCCTTCATCGCCTCCAGTTCCTCGGGCGTGGTGTAGCAACGGTAGGCGTGGCCGCTGGCGATCATCTGATCGACGACGGCTTGGTAGCGCTCCAGGCGCTGCATCTGGTAGATCGGGCCCTCGTCGTAGTCGAGGCCCAGCCACTTCATGGCCGCAATGATCTGCTCCACCGAGTCCTGGGTCGAGCGCGCCACGTCAGTGTCCTCGATGCGCAAGACGAACTGGCCACCATGGTGGCGCGCGAAGGCCCAGGAATAAAGTGCCGTGCGGGCCGTGCCCAGGTGCAGGAAGCCGGTCGGCGAAGGGGCAATACGGGTGCGGATCATGGGAATGCGGTTCAAGGTTCGGAGCGGCTTTGCAGGGCGAGACGGGTGCGGGCTTCAGCGTCTTCCTCGTCGCCCTGGGACTGGCGCTGCTGGCGGATGGCCGCGAAGTCGTCGGCGGATACATCGCCCGTGATGTAGTGGCCGTCGAAGCAGGAGGCCTCAAAGCTGTTGAGGCCAGGCTTGAGCGCGGCGACGACGCGCTTCATCGCGTCCACGTCCTGGTAGATCAGCGCATCGGCTCCGATGTACTGGCGGATCTCCTCGATGCTGCGGCCATGGGCGATCAGCTCTTCCTTGGTCGGCATGTCGATGCCGTAGACATTCGGAAACCGCACGGGCGGCGCCGCCGAAGCCATGTAGACCTTGCGCGCACCAGCGTCGCGGGCCATCTGCACAATCTCCTTGGAGGTCGTGCCGCGCACGATGGAATCGTCCACCAGCAGCACGTTGCGCCCCTTGAACTCCTGGCTGATGGCGTTGAGCTTCTGGCGCACCGACTTCTTGCGCGCGCCCTGCCCCGGCATGATGAAGGTGCGGCCCACGTAGCGGTTCTTGACGAACCCTTCGCGATAGGGCTTGCCGATCTTGTGAGCCAGCTGCATGGCCGAGGGGCGGCTCGACTCTGGGATCGGGATGACGACATCAATTTCGTTCGGCGGCATCGTGGAGATCACGCGCTGCGCCAGCGTCTCGCCCATGTTCAGGCGCGCTTGGTAGACCGAGATGCCGTCCATGACAGAGTCGGGACGAGCCAGGTAGACGAACTCGAACATACAAGGATTCAGCGTGGCCGAATCGTTGCACTGGCGGCTGTGGAGCTGACCGTTCGTGTCGATGAAGATGGCCTCGCCGGGCGCCACGTCGCGCATGAGCTTGTAGCCCGTGCCTTCGAGCGTGACGCTCTCGCTGGCCACCATGATCTCGCCGTCCGGCCCTTTGCCGAAGCACAACGGGCGGATGCCGAAGGGGTCGCGGAAGGCCAGCAGGCCGTAGCCGGCGATGAGGGCGATCACGGCGTACGAGCCCTTGATGCGCTGCTGCACAGCACGCACCGCCTCGAAGACCTCGTCCGGCGTCACTGGGCGGCCACGCGCGGCCTTGTCCAGCTCATGCGCGAGCACGTTGATCAGCACTTCGGTGTCGCTCTCGGTGGTGATGTGGCGGCGGTCCACCTTCACGAGCTCGTCCTTGAGCGCGAAAGCGTTGGTCAGGTTGCCGTTATGTACGAGCACCAGGCCGAAGGGCGCGTTGACGTAGAAGGGCTGAGCCTCTTCTTCGTTGTACGCGTTACCGGCGGTCGGATAGCGTACCTGACCCAGGCCCACGTTGCCGGGAAGCGCCCGCATATTGCGGGTGCGGAACACATCGCGCACCATGCCGCGGGCCTTGTGCATGAAGCACTTGTGGCCCTGCATGGTGACGATGCCCGCTGCGTCCTGGCCGCGGTGCTGCAGCAGCAGCAGCGCGTCGTAGATGAGCTGGTTGACGGGGGTCTTGGCGATGACGCCGACGATGCCGCACATGAGGCAAATCCTTAAGAGAAAACTTTGGTCACGCCTTCGGGAAGCACGACATGAATATCGGTCAGCATGGTCTCGATCCAGGGCACCGCGCTGGATGCTTGCCAGGTCGGCGACTTGGACACCGGTGTCATGCTGAGAACCAAAACCAGCAGCATGCAGGCCAGCACGCCCCGCACCAAGCCGAACACCGCCCCGAACAGGCGATCGATCAGCGACAGCGGCGTGGCCTGGATCAGCAGACGCACCAAGCGCGCGCCGATGCCCCAGACGACCAGAATGATGACAAAGCTCGCAACCAGCGCTCCCATCTGCGCGGGCACTTGGCCAAACCGGCCTTCGGGCATGAAGCCGAGCAGCACCGGAGCCAGGTAGGAGCAGCCGAAATACGCCACTATCCAGCCGGCCAGCGACAGCAGCTCATAGGTCAGTCCGCGCGCCACGCCCACGAACATCGAGACCAGCAGGACGCCGGCCAGCGCGAGATCGACCCAGGAGATTTCCATGGCCCTAGAGCGTCAGCACGGCCGTGGAGAGGCCTGTGCCGCGCAGCTTGGCAACAACTTTGTCCGCTTCGGCGCGATCTGTGAAGGGGCCCACGCGAACCCGAATGCGGCGACCGCCGGGCGTGTCCACGGCTTGCGTGTAGGTCTTCAAGCCCACCCTCTCGACCTTCATACGCGCCTCCTGGGCCGAGGAGGTGTCTGCAAAAGCACCCACCTGGACGATGAAGCGCGATTTGTCCGCCGCGACAGACGAGGCGGGCTTGTCCACGTTCTTGCCTTCGAGAATGGCCTGGACACGCGCAGCCTCGTTGCGAGCGGGCACCGCGGGCTTGGCTTTCTCGATCGGCTTGTCCGGCACCTTCTCCGTAGGTGTGTCGGCAGTCTTGTCCAGAGCCTTCTCAGCCGGCTTGTCCACGGGCTTGCCCTGCGTCTGCGTGATCTTCTCGGTGCCCTCGATCACTTCTTGTTCGACGGCCTGCGCAGGCGGATTCGCAATCACGGGAACCGAGGCCTGCGCCAGTGGCGCTGGCACGACCAGCGCAGGTGCCGCTTCCTTGCGCGGGATGTCGATAGGCAGGTCCACGGGGATCGGGCGCGGCTGCGTCTCGAACAGCAGCGGGAAACCCACCACGCCCACGGCCACGAGGACCGCGGCACCGATCAGGCGCCGCCGCGCACGCACGCGCAGGTGCTGCACGGCATCCTGCGAGTCATTGACGGGCTTGGCTGCCGGAGACTTGTCGCCGCGCTTGAAGAAGGAGCTGAGACCCATGGAGCTGCAGGGGTGTTCGGGGGGCTGCTGGAACCGGTCAGGACCGGCTCAGGCGCGGGGTGCCGTTCGCAAGCACACCGCCCACCGTGTAGAAGGAACCGAAGACCAAAATTCTATCAGCGGGGTCGGCTGCCTTCGCCGCTGCACCCAGCGCGTCCATCGGCGTGGCATGGGTGTACAGCGCGGTGCCCTTGGGCGACTCAAACCCGCCAGTCTCGAACCTCGCCATCAAGTCCGCGGCCTTGGCCGCGCGCGGCAAAGGAAGGTCGCAAAAATGCCAGCTGTCCACCAGCGGCGCCATCCTCTTGAAGATCTCGCCCAGGTCCTTGTCCGCCATTGCGCCGAACACCACGTGGGTGCGCGGGAAGAACCCCATCTGGTCCAGGTTCTGGGCCAGTGCGGCCACCGCATGAGGGTTGTGCGCCACGTCGAGCACCAGGGCAGGTTGCCCCGGCACGACCTGAAAGCGCCCCGGCAGTTCGACCATGGCAAGGCCGGTTCGCACCGCCTGCGCGCTGATGGGGAGTCGCTCATACAACGCCTCGAACACTGCGAGCACGCCGGCGGCGTTGAGCAACTGATTGACACCGCGCAGCGCCGGGTAGGCCAAGCCCGAAAAGCGCCGCGAACGGCCCGACCATTGCCATTGCTGGCGGTCGCCACCATAGGTAAAGTCGCGGCCGAGCTGGCGCAGATCGGCACCGATGCTTTGCGCATGCGCAGCAATGGAGGCCGGCGGCACGGGATCGCTGCACACGACCGCCCTGCCCGCGCGCATGATGTGCGCCTTCTCGCGCCCAACGGACTCGCGGTCGGGGCCGAGATACTCGGTGTGGTCCAGGTCGATGCTCGTGATCACGGCACAGTCGGCATCGATGCAGTTGACGGCGTCGAGGCGCCCACCAAGGCCCACTTCCAGGATCACGAGGTCCAGCGCTTGCGCCGCGAGCCGGCGCATGATGGCCAAGGTCGTGAATTCGAAATAGGTCAGCGCGACCTCACCGCGCGCGGCTTCAACGGCCTCGAAATGCTCGATCAGCGACTCCGCAGTCACCGGCTCGCCACCCACGCGGCAGCGCTCCTGAAAGTGCACCAGATGCGGCTTGATGTACAGGCCCACCCGGTACCCGGCGCGCAGGGCGATGGACTCCAGCATGGCGCAGGTCGATCCCTTGCCGTTGGTGCCAGCCACCATCACCACCGGGGCCTCGAACTTCAAGCCGAGCCGCTCGCGCATAGCGTTTACGCGCGCGAGGGTCATGTCGATCTCTTTGGGATGGAGCTGCTCGCAATGAGCGAGCCAGTCGTCGAGCGTCATAAACAAAGACGGCCAGACCTGCGAAGGCCTGGCCGCTGATTCAAGCGTTAGGAATTCAGGCTACTGCGTCCGAGCTCTGGCGCTGCAGCATGGCCAGTTGGCGGGCAATGGTCTCGCGAAGTTCGCGGCGGTCCACGATCATGTCCACAGCACCCTTCTCGAGCAGGAACTCGGCACGCTGGAAGCCCGGGGGCAGCTTTTCGCGCACGGTGTTCTCGATCACGCGCGGGCCGGCAAAGCCGATCAGGGCTTTGGGCTCGGCGATGACCACGTCACCCACGAAGGCGAAGCTGGCCGAAACGCCGCCCATGGTCGGGTCGGTCAGCACGCTGATGTAGGGCAGCTTGGCCTTGGCCAGCTGCGTCAGCGCCGCATTGCACTTGGCCATCTGCATCAGCGAGAGCAGGCCCTCTTGCATGCGCGCGCCGCCGGTGGCGGTGAAGCAGATGAAGGGCACCTTCTGCTCGATGGCGGTCTCAACGCCGCGCACGAAGCGCTCGCCGACGACGGAGCCCATGGAGCCGCCCATGAAGTCGAACTCGAAGCAGGCCACCACCACGGGCACGCTCATCACCGCGCCGCCCAATACGATCAGCGCATCGGTCTCGCCGGTGGATTCCAGCGCTTCCTTGAGGCGATCCGGGTACTTCTTGCTGTCCTTGAACTTCAGAGCATCGACCGGCAGCACCTCCTGGCCGATCTCGTAGCGGCCCTCGCCGTCCAGGAAATGATCCAGCCGGGCGCGGGCGCCGATGCGATGGTGGTGGCTGCACTTGGGGCAGACGTTGGCATTGCTCTCCAGGTCGGTCTTGTAGAGCACCGTCTCGCAGGATGGGCACTTGATCCACAGGCCCTCGGGCACCGTGCGGCGCTCACCCGGATCTTGTTGCTGGATCTTGGGCGGTAAAAGCTTCTCGAGCCAACTCATTGCGGACTCTCCTCTAACTTGCTGTTCAAGCGTCAAGTGCTTGCCTGATCTCGTGGATGAAGGCCGCACCAGCGGATGGGACATTATCCATTGACTGCGCCTCGAGCAATTCGACGAGCTTGGAGCCGATGACGACGGCGTCCGAAACATCAGCCACGGCGCGGGCGGTGGCGCCGTCCCGGATGCCAAAACCCACGCCCACCGGCACGCTCACGTGGCGGCGGATGCGTGGCACGGCTTGGGCCACGGTCTCCGTGTTCAGGTGGCCTGCGCCCGTCACACCCTTGAGCGAGACGTAGTAGACATAGCCGGTCGCAAGCTTGCCGATCTGGGCCATGCGCTCCTCGGTCGAGGTCGGCGCCAGCAGGAAGATAGGATCAAGGTCGGCCGCGCGCATGGCGACGGCGAAGTCCTCGCACTCCTCGGGGGGATAGTCCACCACAAGTACGCCGTCCACGCCGGCCGCCTTCGCGTCCTGCACGAAGGCCTGCTGGCCGTAGCGCTCGATGGGGTTGGCATAGCCCATGAGCACCACGGGCGTCGTCGCATTTTTCTCGCGGAAGCTCCGCACATAGGCCAGCACCTGCCGCATGCCGATGCCGTGCTTGAGTGCCCGTTCGCCGGCGCGCTGGATGACGGGGCCGTCGGCCATGGGGTCGGAGAAGGGCACGCCGAGTTCGATCACGTCGGCCCCGGCCTCGGCCATGGAGAGCATCAGGGCGACCGTGGCCCCGGGATGCGGATCGCCGGCCGTCACGAAGGGGATCAGGGCCTTGCGCCCCTGGCGTTTCAGCGCAGAGAAGGTGGTGGCGATGCGGCTCACAGCGCACCTCCCTTCACGGTGTGGCCCGCCTGGGAAGGCTGGTCGTAGACCTTGGCCCCCGACAGGTCGGCCACGGTTCCGATGTCCTTGTCGCCCCGGCCCGAGAGGTTGACGAGCAGGATCTGGTCCGGCTTCATCGTCGGCGCAATCTTCATCGCGTGGGCCACGGCATGGCTCGATTCCAGCGCGGGAATGATGCCCTCGGTCCGGCACAGGCGGTGAAAGGCTTCGAGCGCCTCCTTGTCCGTGATACCCACGTATTCGGCGCGGCCGATGTCCTTGAGGTAGGCATGCTCCGGGCCGACGCCGGGATAGTCCAGTCCGGCGGAGATCGAATGCGTCTCGATGATCTGCCCGTCGGCATCCTGCAGCAGATAGGTGCGGTTGCCGTGCAGGACGCCGGGACTGCCCGCCGACAGCGTAGCCGCATGCTTGCCCGAGGCGATCCCTTGCCCTTCGGCCTCCACGCCGATCAGTCGCACGTTCTTGTGGCAGATATAGGGATAGAAGATCCCGATGGCATTCGATCCGCCACCCACGCAGGCCACGACCGCATCGGGCTGGCGGCCGGCCAGCGGCGGCATCTGGGCAATGCATTCGTCACCAATGATGCGCTGGAAGTCCCGCACCATGCGCGGATAGGGCGATGGGCCAGCCACGGTGCCGATGATGTAGAAGGTCGACTCGATGTTCGTGACCCAGTCGCGCATGGCCTCGTTGAGCGCGTCCTTCAGCGTCTTGCTGCCGCTTTCCACCGGCACCACGCGGGCGCCAAGCAGGTTCATGCGGTAGACGTTGGGCGACTGGCGCTTGACGTCCTCGCTGCCCATGTAGACCACGCATTCCATGCCGTAGCGCGCGCAGATCGTGGCCGTGGCCACGCCGTGCTGGCCGGCGCCGGTCTCGGCGATCACGCGCTTCT
>Ga0213872_10000047_pt1 | contig 109784 bp, 133 predicted proteins | sample VelepicomBERX_R2_FD_160071 | JGI IMG/M metagenome (GOLD analysis project Ga0213872, IMG submission 160071) | Rhizosphere microbial communities from Vellozia epidendroides in rupestrian grasslands, the National Park of Serra do Cipo, Brazil - RX_R2 | ecosystem: Host-associated > Plants > Roots...
CTACAAATTCATTATCTTTTGTCAACTCTTGTAACTTACGTACAATAAAGAAGCCAAAATTACCCAAAAAAGGAATTTCATACCCTTTCTTGTAATTCTGCTCCAATATGTAAGAATTGACATTATACAATATTTCATCTACTTCACACCTATCAAAATCAGCCATGAACTTGCAATTACAAGGTACAAGTATAAAGGTGGCAGTTTCTGGGTCAAAGTCAACTTTCTTGTTAAGGTCAACAAGATGTATTACTTTCTTAAGCTTTTCAGCCCGTGAATGAACAATTTTATGCATTAGCTTACTGTTTTACTTATTACAATTAACAAATCTTTCTTTGACTTGCCTTCAAGTGAAACATTAAACCCTGAAACTTCTTGTCTGTTTACAAAACTCTTGACCAGACGGTCTTTCTTGTAGAACACTTTATCGAAAGTAATGCCTACAAAAGTTTGTGTCACAATGTCCAGCACTTCTTCAGGGACAATTTGTAGGGCTTCAGCCCTTTTTAATATTTCCTCTCTGAGTGCCATGGTTCTTGTGACGACTACCTATTTCTTCATGCTTTTTATTGATATCATCTTCATACAGATGACCCTTACCGATGTCCTGACGATCATCGTCCTCTAAACGTTCTTTTAGCCTTTTGGTGGGCTGCTTGCCGGAAGTTTCCATTTTTACACTTTTTAGATTTTGTGTCGTACCTATCATACCACAGACGTGAGTCTTGTGATACTTATTGGAAACTTTCAATAACTGGCAATTCAAATTTTATCGCTCTATAACAGCAGAAAGGGCTGAGTCGGAGTTCACCAATTCAGCCCTTTCTTATAACGTAAATCTTACTTATGCTGATCTACGTCTTGTACCTTTTGGTGCTAATTGTTTAGCTACATTGTTTTGAAACGCATTGTAACTAACTCTTTGAGGTGGCATTACTGCAGGTAGAACCAATATTGCAGATTTCTTACCTGTGGTGCTAAGTTGCTTGGCTCTTTCAGCATCTTCGTACTGATTAGGCACAACTGACTTTAATACTAAGTGTTTCCTTTCTGTTCCCGTTTCACTCTTAGCTAATAGGGACATAATAAACTTTCTCATATGCTCTTTAACGTTGCTACTATTAATTTCCCAATTGAAATATTGATAACTGAGCCCAAGCACGCTTTTCAACTTCCTTAGCAATTTCGTGAGGAAAAGCATCACGTTCTTTGAAAATGTGTCCGTGGTAGTGCTCAAACTTAACGCGCTCTTGAGCAATTTGATCTTCCGGGTAAGTACCCACTGGAGTACCGCAATTAATTAAAATGAGAGTTTTCATACTGTTACCTGTTGAATTTTATCCGATTTGTTTAACGCCAAAGGTCGAAAATAGTTTTGAGAAAGTAAAACTTTCTTAAAATAAAAACACTCTACAAGCCTCGCGCTGTAGAGTGTACAAGTAACTATGAAAAATCTATTCCCTTATCGACAGTTGAATAACTGAGAAGACGTGAAGCTAAATACCAAACAGCCTGTTAATTATATCAATGTCTTCAGGTGTCAACTTAATATGACCTTCAGCATGCCAACGCTGAGCAGCCTCTTCAATTTCAGCTTTTGGTTGGTTTTGTATATCATCAATCGACCACACCCCTTCTAAGTAATTTACTGTAAGATTGTGTCCCTTTATAAGGATTTCAGCTACCTTCTCAGGTTCAGGTACATCATATGGTTCAATCAAGAGAAGGGTGTTTTTCTGCTTGTCTTTCAACTTTAGCCGTTCGATCGTGGGTTCGGATGGGGCTAACCATTTTATTGCCGCTCGCATGAGATTTTCTGGCAAAAAAAGGACTTTCGCTCCGCTCTTGATTGCATCGTCGATAAGTCCTTTAACTTCTTTGTTGGTTTTTCGTAACATTTTACGCACTTTCACGGTGAGCTACTTCCAAGCAATTACACTTCTTGGTTTGAATTTTGTTCAACTCAATAATCCTATCTAACAATGTGATCAAGTCATTAAGGTGAAGTGAAACATGATCGTATCCAACCAATGGACGGATGTGTCCGGCATTGCTCATGAAGTAAATTCCTTTATCAGACAATTGAATGGTTATGCATTGAACACCATTGGGAAAGATGCGTTTATTGTGTTTTAACACATCTTTAGCGAACAACGATCCACGCCAAGTACACTTTTTATATTCTTTAACAACACAATCGAGTGCTTGTCTTTCGTATACTTTACGCAGATTATCATAGTTTTGAGCGTGGACTTGCTTCAAGTCCTCACGTGATTGCTCGTATTGAGCAAGTAACTTGCGCCCGCAAACTTTACTCATGACTTGCTAAAATTGCTTTACGATCACGGTTTTCCAATACGGCTAAAATGACGTCTGCTATGTCATTGTTGACCTGAGCAGAAACTTTAGTTGGCATAATGAACGGATTTTTCACGCTCTTCAATACGAACTGATAATCAGCTGTAGTAATGTGACGAACTTTTCCTTGGGCAGCAATAAGATAAGTTGTGTCAGTGTGTTCGTAAACACGCGGTTTTTTGGTTTGAGCGTTTACAGTTAATACTGTTACTGCGATTGAGATGGTTAAGATAAGCTTTTTCATTTTTCGTTTGTTTTAATATGGCTAATCTCGTAAATATTTCTCAAACGGCAAAATATTTTCGCTAATTGTTGACGGTCAAGCGATTAATAATGCTTTGAGTGATGAGATATTCCCGGTCACCCAGCTTACGGGCTTCAAACTCAATGATCCATCCTCGTCGTCCCTGAACATAAGAATGCAATAACATCAAGTGAGGATACAATCCAGTTTTTAACAATTCTTTGTATTTCTTAATGGCTTTTCTCGCTATACCTTCTAAGACAGCCTGATGAGTATCAGTTGCTTCAAAGAATATTGGGGAAGGTTCTGGGGTATCAAACAACTTGGCTGTTACACCAGACTTCCTTTCTCCACAACGAGGACAGCAGATTTTGCCACTGTCCTCATATACAAATTCACAGTTCCAACATTTAACTTTCATGATACATACATTATGTTTGGATTGCTAACACATTCTGCCTGAAACGCGAAACCCCCAGAACGATGGTCTTCTTTGCGCAATAAATCATTGTATTTGTGAATGAGTGCTTCCCTGACCAAGACGTGAAGCCTATCCTCACCTATCGCAAATTCCAATGTCGGAATGACACTGTAATGAAACATGTAGCGATACTGAACAAAATCAAGGTTGGCTTTCCAATTCTTAGGCAACTTCTTGTTTAAACCTGTCATTGATACAGTTTCCTTTAGCGTCTTTGGGTCTACATGCACCTGTGCTTCCGTATCGTAAGCATCCATTTGACCAACAGTACAATTGTTAAGGAACATTATTGTATTGTTCTTCAGAAGAATGTCTAACCCATACACCATTGCTCGCAGCCCAGTAAACATTACTTTGTCTTCATTCTTTGGATTGTGGGTACTAACGAGAATGTGACCGTAAACAGGCACGAGCCGATATTCACGCAATGAAGCAGAATTGCCTTGTTCAGACAGTTCTTTAACATCCTGATAACCTATATTACCATAGTTCTTCTCATCACTGAGAAAATCAACTACGCGCTTTACTGATTGTGATTTAGCTATTCCCAATAGCTCATCTACAAATTGTTGAGAAGTAAGAGTTTCCATATTGATTGTTGATAACGTTGATAAACAAACAAAGGCGAAGTCAGCCTTGCGCCTCTTTCGCCTTCAACCTAAACCTTATCACGGCTACTTAGCACAGTAGCTACTCAGAATAACTTTGAGACACCCTTTCTACTACTAAACCGCTATTACCAAACTCAATCTCAATAGAAGTGACATGTGGATGAAAAAATATCTTACCAATTTCTTGTTCATCTTTATAAGCAATTACATGACATAAACCATCTTCCTTTGTAAGAAATTTGATAAAGCCTACATTGTACAATACTGCACCATTACAAACTAATGTACCCAATGTTTGACGCTCATTTATATACATCATCCCAATATGATTTAAGGTACGAACATCAAAAATTTGCTTATTACTTGTTTCTGTAGCTTCAATTTTCCTTTCTTTTAATTTGGCAACTACCTTTTTAACAAGTTTTTCTTGTTCAACTGAAGCTGGAGCAGGGGCTTTCGTTGGTTCAAAAATGTTCTCAACATTTCTGTGAAAGCCCGGTGTTTTAGGGGAACTATTTGTACGTATGGAAGCGTGGTCTATGTTGATTCCAGTCACATTCAAACACAATTCGGCAATTGATTCAGGGGTATTGTCTTTAGTATTAGGAACTTTTGCCTGAATCAACAGGAAGCACAATATGATGTTTTCAGTGATTTCAAATGGTGAAAGTGTGTTTTTAATTTTGTAAACGCCTTCTCCGCTTTTCTCCAAAAGACCCAATGCTAACATTGAATACCGAGCAGCTTTCGTTATTTTGGGATATACTTTCTTCATTCCCAATAAGAAAACATCAATGTTTACTTCCTCTCCATCATGAGATTTGAGTGTAAGTAAAAAATTCTTTACGTTGGAAAGTTTTTCTGCAGAAGGTTGTATGTAGTTATATTTATTGTTGTCTACTTTTTCCTCTGAAGAAGACAACTTGGGTTTACCGTCATTCCATTTAGCGTCCGAAGGGAACTCAGAAATGTCAAATTCATAACCATGATCCATCATACTTTGAACTGCCCGGTCAGGATTATCGTGACAATTGTTCATCACGTAAGTAAACACTTCCATGAATGTCTTGTCAATAGTAGGTTGTTGTATACTCCATAACAAGCCATTCTTTTTTGCAGGGTTACGTTTATACAGGCGAAAAATACGCATAGTTCTTATGCCGTACTTACTGAATATACGATTATTACCTGCTTTTAAATCTTTAGCTGCTTCCTCAGCGAGAATATTAACGTCTGTTGTGGTTTTTGCATTCAAATAAGAACTTGTGAATAATCGCTGTAGTGCGTTTAATTTTTCTGCTGATAAATTGCTTTTTAAAATCTTTTCCATATCGTTACTTTTTATTGTTTATAACATTGATATTCAATAAGAAAAGCCTATCTTGCGATAAGCTTCAAACAATTGATTGTTTTTATTGTTAATAGTTACTATTCCGTATCACAATATCAAACCGTTTCCCCTGAGAAGCCGGATCAGTGGTTACCGCAAAATTATAATGCTTAGAAGTGTCCTTCAACAACTCTGTGCTATCACCAGTGAACTTATCCCTTACCCAAATTCGTGCGTAAGACGGCATCTTGCTCCAATATGATATGAACATCTGACAAGGTCTTGCTCCCTTGCTCAGAATGCCTTCCGTAAGGCTCATATTGCGTTTATAAGGAACGTGCTTAATAACTACATTCATGCTATCTAAAGCAAAATAAGATTGTAAATTACCAAAGCCTTGAAGCCACGGAGCGTCTTGTCCAGGTGTATAAGGTAGTTTATCATTGTGATTAAACAACAATATAATCTCATTTGTATTGGTACGAGGGTTATCTGTGCCAATCACTTTCAATTTGAAAAAAGCAGTATCAGCAATGGTATCTGGAGCAGCTACTGGAGGATGAGAACCCGACCCACCACCAATTGGGAACACGAGGGGTGACTTAAGGCAGCTTGTCAACGCTGTCATCAATCCCAATGCTAAGACGACAATTAACACGACAGCGTGATTATTCGACTGCCCTAACGCACTCACATACTCTCCGTCATTAATTTTGCGTTTACGAATGTCTGCTATATTTCTTGCGCGATAACGAAATATTTGTCTGCGCGCTACTGGGCTAAAGCATGATCTATATTGCATCCACAATTCCCTCAATTTTTCAGTGGGTATGCGTCTTTGACGAACATAAAAATTGTAATGATGAATGAGCTCAGTACGCTCTTTTACAAAATATTTTAGCCATAGCCATCCAGCATAAGCTGCCCCGGCAATATGGAATAAGGCGAACAATACTATAGCACCTGCTACAATTATTGTACATACATACAAAATCCAATGTGGTATTTGACTAAACATGACTTGATTTCCTTTCTGATTTTTTGTTGTTGAATATAATTTGATCGGTTCTTTGCAACATTACACCTAACTCACCCAATATATGGAACAAGTTAGGAAGCTTGCTAACGTTTTGTATCATTATAGTTTCACTCTCACCATCATCAGTCGGGGTGTAGTGATGACTCACCACATCATAAAAGTCCTGAGTACGACTTAACTCTACATAATGATGATATACATTAGCCAAAATTTCCCTACGCACATCATCACTCATCTGTGTGTTGCCTTTAATATCTCTGGATACCGGGAAAGCATAAAACAACTGAATAGCGTCTTTATACAGTTGTGGAGTGGTGATTTTGTTAGCATGTGCTTGAAAACAGTGATTGGTGAAAATGGCTAAATACCCATCAAAATAATGCTCAGCAAATAAGCGTGGGTGTTCCACCTTCTTATGATGAGTCAATTGACTTTCAACATGAGCAGCCAGATTTCGCCATTGTTGTTCACTAATTATTGGGTTATCCCAGTTTTCAAATTTTGAAGTCTTTACTTTGATTGCTATATCAAAGGTAGTCTGAAGTGCTGCCTCAATCATGTGAGAGGGCAGTAGTTGAGCAAGGGCGGTCGCCTTTTCAACATTGGTCATTTCAAGAATTGTTTTCATTGTGTTGGTTTTTATATACGGGTTAATTGTTCAAATGATACATCACGCAACCTGTCATCTTCCTCATTGATAGCATACTCTTCATCAAGTTTAACGATGGCTGTGGCAGTGAGTTTGTTCAAGTGACCAATTACACCACGTTCTTCAGGAGCACCATCAGAAAAATCCTCACTTTTTGGTAAAGCAGATAACAATACGCGGTCACCAATTTGTAAATCAGAAGCAACAACCTTACGCAGCTTATCAATAATTTCGAGTGAATTAGACAACTGTGCTATAGTTAGCAACATAACACTCATTTTTTGTCCTTCAGGGCGAATATAACCTGCTTTCTTAATCGCGTAGTCAAATAGCAACTTTGCATTGTTTTGGATGCTTATATCGAATAGGTCTATCAGTTCATCTAAATTGAGTTGATGAGCCCACGCTTCAGGAAGGTCTAATTCAACCCTACGACCAAAATTAAATATCTTGGTAATGCCATTTGGCTGTTTAGCCTTGATAGATATAATATTTTCAGTTTTAGTACCGAACCCTATCACTGTCCAAGGTTTTAGTTCATCATCATGCATAAACTGCACATCTAACCTATCGACGATGTCTTCAGCATAAACTGAATATACACCACCTTTGTAATATCTTTTCATTTTGTTAAAGGACTATATGTTAATTTACAGAATAATTTGGTTAGTTTGTATGACTTGTTGAAGTCACGACCGTTAAGCTTGCGGAACTCAGCCTCAGTCAAAAGGTAGTACGGCTGATTTCTGTGTACACTTTTGGTAGTGACTTCAAATTCTTGGCCTATATAAGCCTTGAACCAGTCATTATCGTCAGCTTGCTCAACTAACACCCGGTAATGGTTGAACGTTTTTCCTTTTTTAATGCCCATTTTTGATTTGATTAACGTTGTTCAATAAGTAAGCCTCAGTGTTGGTTTACTGAGGCTTACCAGACAAATGTAGAGTTAAACTGTGGCAGGTATAGAGTTGTGCTCTTTCACAATGTTCAAGTTTGCACTTACAGTTTTCTTACCGATTTTGATCACCATTTTGCAATACTTGATACCTTCGATTACAAACTGAGTGCCTTTCTTGAAGGTCTTGCCATCAATTGTTTGGTCTTGTACTAAGACCCTTGTTGAATTTTCCATAACATTTTGGTTTTTAGTGTGTATATTTTTTGTTGAATTATTCTTAGCTTTGCTGGTAGGTGCAGTCTTTTCTTTCTTTGTAACAGTCTTAGCTATTGAAATGCCACGGTTGGTAGTTGGCAATTCATACTGTAAAGTATAGTCTGTTATAGACTTTGTATTATCTGTAAGGTGTTTCAAGTATGCTGTGGTCTCAAAGATAGCATTCACAACTTCAGTGTCAGTATACTGGTTAAGGTATTTAGCAACAGCTACTGACTTTTCATATACTGAATTGAACTTATGTTCTGGGTCGCGAATGATGACTTCAATAGCCTTGATTTCTTTTTCAGTGAAGAGCCACTTAAGTATCAAGTTTTTCTTGTTACCGTTAGCGTCTATCACCATTATCATCGTTGTGGAATATTGAGCATTGCTCTGATTGCCTGCTTCTTTCAGGGCTACTTTGAAGTTGGATTGAATTTTCATACTGTTACCTTGTTTGTTGAAACAAAGTTCGTAATAATTTCTCAAACCGTAAAATTTATTTTAAAATAGTTTAGGATTATACAAAGAGAAAGCCGGGAACAGTGTGGCGTCCCGGCTTTCTTTCGCAGAATTGTTTTATCTATCAGATGGCTTGTGTGTTTATAGCCCAATTCCACTTCCCTACTTGAACGCTACAATCAACACTGAAAAGGGCTGTCCCAGTGCTCGACAAGTGAGCTGTGCGTTTCTCAGTAGCTGTATGCGCAAGGGGTTGAGCTTGCTCGCCATTAACAATCTACTTTTACTTGTCTTTGCTTTGTTATCTTCAATATCAATCTTTCTTAACGTTGATTTCTTCCTTTCTTAACACCTGATTCATCTTCTTGTGAGCTTCTGCTACCCTACGACCTGCTAAATAAGAATGATACCGCTGACTTTCTTCAAATGTATTACTTTTCTTCCACTTAGCTTCTTCCTCACCTTTCATCACTTCATTGTAACCCATTACAAATGTTTCTGAAAATTGACTTAAATCAAAATAGAGTGATGCAGAAGCAAGAGCCTTCACATCTTGTTCAGTAAGTGCATCAAATCCTTTGACTTCTTTAATAGCAGCTTCTTTTGCTGTGGAAAGTGGAGATAGTTTTTGCATTGTACCAAACACTTCCCCTGTTTCCCGTTTAGCGTGATCACGTACTTCTTCCTGATCAGATGAAGTATCTTTTGGCAAATCAATGAGATCATTGATCATTTCACCACTTTCAATAAGAGACAGCATCTCAGTCATCTTGTCTACACTTATATACCACTCGCTACTGCCAATTCTTTTGTAATTTTGATAAACAAAAACCGAAGCCACTGGAGTGAGGACTTCACTATCAATCTTTTCAAGAATGTGTTTATTATTGCGTCCTAAAATAGTACTACTTTCTTTAGCTGCCCACCGCGCTACCCTTACCAAAGCCAGTCGCAGGTCTTCATTGTTTTTAATGCGCATTGCTATGCGTTCAATCGTTGTCATATTGTTGATCTATTTTTAATGGTTTATCGTAAGTAACTCGGTCAGTAGTGTGAGCAGTTCCCCAGCCACATTTATTGCAACGCAACAACCATATTCGCACGTGGCCAATGTGATGAGTACCTTCGTTGTTCACAATTTGATAAAACTTGTTGCTCTCCACCTTCAAAGTGTGCTCACAAAACAGGTTTTGCTTAAAAAACTTAGTTAATTTCTTTAACATCTTTGTATATTTTTATATATTTAGTAACAGTTTCATCGCAACAAGCGGTGCGATTAGCTATCTGAGTCAATGCAGGGTCAGTGAACACTACGCTATCATTTAACACTATGCCATGTTTTATAGCATCAATTAAATCTTTGCCATCTTCCAAAGGATAAACAGTTAGCCAAGTTGTAGCTTTCACCATTCGTCCACCTGATAATTCCTTAGTTAGTGACCGAAGATATTTCACCCGTCCCGAAAGACGACCGATTTTTACGCGCAGGTCAGCGTTTTCTTGCCTCAGTTCATTGATCTGCCCTTCGAGTGACGGGAAGCCTAACCAATGCTGGAGCATTCGCTTAAGCCAAAATTTGCTTGGTTTTCGGACAATCTTGTTAAGTGGTAAGCTTTCGTCTGGAAGATCACCAAATATTTCATCTTTGAACATGTCCAATTGCGACAATTCCGATTTCATTTTGTTGTTAAGGGGTCAATCTTATCCAGGCGTGGGATACGGTAACCATTGCTTACCATCCTATTCCAAGCTACAATAGCTTCCCTTTGAGCAATATCTGTTTCACTCTCTATCACTCCACTACCAACTGGGTAACCGTCTACATTATTTTGTTTTTGAATTACTCTGGCAGTCACCTTATTACTTATATAACTTGCTACAAATGTTTCTCTATCCATGATTATGTGAATGAATTGTACTTATATTACTGGGGAATTTCTTCTCAAACTCATCATACAAATGGTTGCCATTACAAATTACTAAGTCTATTAAGTGGGTTGCATTAATGAGAGAGACATTCTGAGATGCTTGTATTGTAGCTAAATAAGTACTGACGTAGTTAGCCACGAAAGTATGCCTATCCATAGTTTTAAGGGTGATTTAACCATTTTAACGTTGCTCAGAGCCACTTTTGGCGAAAACCGAAGCCTACATAAACCCGGTTTAAATAGCCGTGAATAGTGAAGGGTGTAGTTTCGTAAGCATCCGTAATGCTCATCTCAACAATTCTCCAATTTACCCGTAATATACCACGTCCTACTGAATAGATATGATTGCCTATAGCGAAGCCAACTTGTGGAATGACTGACACAGAGAAAGAATTATGTTGAATAAAGTTGTACCCAATGCCGAAAGCACCCCCATATTCATGACCCATAAAGCCCCTCGTGGTTGTATCTGAACCAATGTATAGCCTTCCCAAGTCAGCATTCCAAACTTGAAATTCGTTGTAAAATCGACCATGGTTTTCCCGGTAGCTGACTTCCAGCCCGTTGAAGTTCCCATTTACATTACCAAATACAGGTGAAGATGACTTACTACCGAATGTACCGTATACCGCTATATCACTTTTGTGTTGAGCAATAGCAAACAAAGGCAGTAATAGAATTGTGATTAAAAGTTTCATACGCTTTTTAACGTTGTTAAACACGAACAGCCACCCATTTCTGAGCAGCTGTCAATGTTCTTTGTTTGAATATACAGTTAAATTAATTAAGGCGCAGGTGTCCACGGACGCTTTCCAGTTTCGCTTGCCGCTATAGTAGCACTGCTTTTATCGTAAATACAGTTGGATACGTTTATTCCTAACGTATTAAAAGTTGACCCCTTTAAAAATTCTACGTCATTAGCCCCTGCTGCTATAGTATTGTTAGCCGACAGCATTCGGAAAATTATACCATTACTTGAAGCCACGTTATTAGCAGAAGCATTGTACTCATATTTCAATCCTGCGCAAGAGCCTGACCAAGTGTTGTTGTTGCAATTGTCTTCCATGACTAAATCCATAATCGCACCTTCATCATTCGCTTGTGAATTATTGGAGCAATTAGTCAAAAACTTAACATTGGTTGCATTATAAAAAACATTGCTAATGCAGTCGTTACCAAATTCTACATTAGTACAATTACGCAAGTTGTTACCGCTACTATTCATACCTAACTTCACACGATTACCATTAAAAATAATATTAGAGCTACAGCCATTACCAATTTCTACGTTGGTACTTGATTCAACATCTACTGTAGAACCATTGCCAATAGTGGCATTATTTCCCGCTTTCAATAATACAGAATTGCAAAGTTCCCCGATTGAAGCCCTTTGATAACCTAACAAAGTTATTTGCGCACTTCCCACACCAACTCTAATAGAATTGATTAAATTAGCTGTCAATACATTAACATTAGGCTCAACAACTAAACTTTGTATTGAAGACATTGTAAGTCCATTACAACTATTGCCTATCTCTACTTCCCCCGCTCCAGCTAAAGAAATGTTGCTACAATTTAGCCCTATCTTGACATTCGATGAACCCCCAACACTTCCCCCAACACTTCCACCAACACTTAATATACCATAACAATTAATATCAATCACCAAATCTGTCTGGATATTGGGGTCGAAATGCATATTTGAACAACCATCTCCAATATAAGTATTATACATCGAACCCTCAAACACTATGTTAGTCAAACTGTCCTGTCCTGAATTAAAACCTAATCTCAACGTTTGACTCCCCGGCAACGAAGTAAGCATATCTTGAAAATCTGTATCAGGGTTTAATGCATAAAATGCCTTATTAAACAATTGTACACTACTTCCAAACCATAACCAATATTTAGCACTATCCGTAATAAATACGTATACTGAATTAATAGATGTTACATCCATTGTTGAAGCAGAGTCAAGCAATCCCTGAGCCACCCCATATACATAACCTGTTGCTGGATTGATTACCAAATCGCCTTTATTTAGATTAATGTTTTGATGCCAAGTAGGAATACCAGTAGTATCCATTCTCCATCTACGGTACTTTACGTTCATAAAGTCATAATAACAACTGTTAAGCTGATCATCTTCCCGGTAAGTAATCCAACCATTACGTAAAGGCGCAACTTGGTCATTAAACTGGTCTCTTATAGTGAAATCTGCTGGAGCCGACGCATTAGAAGCAAATGTTTGTACTGAAACAGTATGTGCTCCCGTTAAAGTTACTACATATGGTAAAGTACTTGGATTCATACCTTGAGCGGTATGATCATATGCACTGATAGCGTAAGTAACACCATTAATACGCAAATTAAAACCAGTCCCTGTATATTGTCCTGTTAAAGCTATAGAAATTGGACCAGAAGAACTTGGAATTGAATTGGGTAGTGGAACACCTACAACAGTACTACTAAGATCATACTGTACAACAGTATAAGGACTATTATTATTGTAAGCAATTAATAATAAAAAACAACCCGTTGTTCCTCCACCTAAATTAGCGGTAACATTACTAAATTTTGTATTAATTGCTCCGACAATAGTCTGACCACAGCTATTTGCGGTAAAATCATAAGTAATCTTATGCTTTGGATATTGAAGGGAAACTACCCGATTATCAAATGAGGAAGTTGTTATAGCTGTTAATAAAAGCGGTTCAGCATTTGCAGCTTCATTAATTACCCAGCGGTCAGTAATAGCAGGTTGGGCATGCTTGGTCTTGTAATCGGTTAAGATATACAATTGTCCCGGTTTAAGTCCGTTGCTACCAACTAAAGCTGCTAATTCAGCATAGGTGTGAGAAATGGGGGCTGAAGAACCGCCTAAATTGTCTTTTTCATTTATCAATTTGGCGTGTTTATATAACAACCTGCCATCGTCATCTTCGCTTAAACTTGCTAAGATTTCGCCTAATATTAAGCTTTTGCTCATAATAAATCGTGTTTATGCATCTAATAATTGACTTGATGAATTACCAGCAAGCTTGCCAAGTAGTACCATCATAAACAAATAGTTTATGAAGCGTAGTGTCATAACATTGTTCACCCTCACTTGGGGTTAATGTCAATCGCTCAGCAGTGGTGTGCTTTTGTGGCCCAGAATTTATTAACATTTTCACAGCTTTAGTAGAAGCTTGTGCCCAATCAGTGGTGGTTTGAAAAGCAGTGTAATCATCGTCATCTTGTAAGCCTTGATTAGTTGAATCAAATATCACCACACCACCTGTTAATTCAAATGAAATACCTTTTTGCTTAGCACTACCTTCCCTTGTATCAATAATAGTAATATTTGCATTACCTTCCGAAGTAACACGGACTTGTGCTATTACTGAAGCGTCAGCATTCCCTGTTTGTAGTGTTATTATTTCATCACCATTAGCATCTATTTCAAAATCAATACCATAGTTAATGGTTTGACCTTGTGAATTAACAACTGGTTGGGTTTTTAAGGGTGCTGGTGATAAAACACGTCCATCGAATAATATGTTGCCAGCATCATCCATTTGGAACTTGGCTAACAACTCGCTTTGAATAACAATTCTCTTTCCTGCCATGACTTTAGTTTGTTTTTAGGAAAGATAATTGGCTGAGTATCAAAAACAAAAGCCTCGCAGGACTCGGTTTTCCCACCTGCTGAGGCTTAAGACGTATCGATACATTAAAGAGTGAGCTGCTATTTCACTCTCTACTACTAATAACTTTGCTACTGATAAATCACAGGTAACTCATAAGCACGACTATAAGTAATAGTACAATCTTCACCTGTTTCCATTGCTGCGAACACTCGCTGAGTAAGCACTTGCGTCACTCCACCGGAAGCCGTTACCATATCTTTCGTATATCCTTGACCCGGCAAAAGACAAGCTTCCGTGTCATGTGGGTAGTTCCCTATGTGTATCTCTACGTAACCAAAACCTGGTACATCCACTAAACATAAGCACAATCCATGTTTAGGGCTATTGTACTTAATCAATTTGTATGTACCGTCTGGAATACAAGTCTGCTTTGGCACCTTAATAGCCTCAATTTGATCCAATGTCATGTCTGAGGTCAGCCCCCGGTCAGTTGGCTCCAAGCAATAGCTATAAAAATCTCCATTAACGCTTAAGTCCCCAATAGTGGAGTAATGAGACGGAATTTTGCGCAATACTTCTAAGTTCATTTGTAATTTCGTTTTGATGGTTCAATAACATTCGTTAAATAGCGTGCTTTAAAGTAAGGTAAGTTAGCTGAAAAAGACGCTTTCAAGTCCTTTAATATTTCTTCGTCCCGGTTGCCAAAGCATCCCCACAAGGCTTCGAGGTCTACTTGCGTTCGCACTAACGGGTCATTACTAAGCTTGATAAAGGGAAGCTGGTAGAATATTCCATCTACCTGCAGTACTACATTGAACCTTCCAATGAAGTCTTGTAGTTGAGTGTTAAGGATTGTATCAGTGCTCATCTGGCCAAAAGTATTTAGGGTTTTCTCTTGTATCTATACGAAGCAACGGCATATGATAGTAGTTCTTTTCGTGATAGGTTATTGGTAACACTTTAAAATCAATAATGAGGTCGGTAGCGTACATAAAGGCAATGCTTTTCTTTACCGTATCATCTGCCCATTGCCAATTGCCTTGATCAAACATTCCTGAGTTCCAACGAAGTGCCCACTGTTCACATTTCTGTGTATAATTGTCACCAGCAGCTTTGTAGTTGTTAAGATAGCGTAAGCAAAAGTCTTTCTCAGGCAATAAGCAAAACAGGTCGATGTCCCTGCCACCATTAGGCTTATGAAGCGAACTGCCACCTAAGTAGATGGGGTGACCGTAAAAGGCAGTTGTTTTATTGACTTCCCTTCGTAGCAAGCTACCGTCCCGTCCTTTTAAGGTCTTAATGTTATCAGGGTGAAGTGGGAAATGTTGTAAATACTTAGGCTGAACATCCTCACCTGTAATTAAGTAGTGGGCAATGATCTCGCATTGTGCTTTAGTAAGTCCTTTAAGGATAGGCATGACTATTCTTTGTAAAATTGTGGAACATGTTTTTCTGGCCACTCAGCAATTTCGAGCATCGGTACAACTTGCCCAGAGAACTCGTGAGTCGTATCCCCGCAATAGCTAATCTTACCTTCAATAATAAAAAAGTGACATATTACGGATGTACGTTGTAAAAAGTCATTCCAATGCTCCGCTGCTTCCGTCTTTTCGGTACTTAAGGTAGCACCAGCGTAAATTCCTGTACGTAAATTTATTGAGGGTTGAAAGGTGGGCTTTTCCCGGTTAGCATTGTATTGCCAACAGTACGGTGACCCATTTAACTGCGCATCCGCTACTACAGGTATTTGGTGCTTGTGTTTACACCCTGGACAAAAGAACTCATACCCAACTATGGGGGCAGTTTGTTCAAAATACGGTTTATGAATTGGTGCTATTTTCATTTTGAATGTAATAATAGTTTAAGCTTTTCTTTAGTAGACAATTGACCTTGTGAAATTAGTTCCCGGTTCAGTTCAGCCGCATCTGCCATCGAACGCACTGCTATCACTTTACTCTTTTGTTCCCTAATTGACGAGAGCATTGCTTCTTTCACTCCAGCTTCCTTAATTGGCTCGGAATGTCGGATTGCCTTACTTCGTTCCACCTCGACAATCTTAGCCACTTCTCCCACCTGTTCGGCATTTAGCTTCTTAATCTGGTCGAAGTCGTAATGCTCTTTGGTTGGATATTTCACGTCTTCATAGCTGACGTCTATTGTTTCGTCAGCTGTAGTAGCGAACTTAGCGTAATACGATTGTGAAAGTCTTGTGATAATGTAACTTGGGCTCACGTTCATCCGGGAAGCAACCCGCCCCACGATGAGTTGGCGCAACCCCAGTCCGTTCATTATTTCCTTTTGGATATGTTGATTAACAGTAACCTCTACTTCTACTGTACCTGAGTGATTCACGTTTAGCTGCGCTACTTCCACTTCATCCTTAATAGCAGCCAATATATTAGCCATCAGCTTAAGGTCTTCCCGGCTACCCATATTAATGTACTTGCTCTTAGCTTCAGTGTAAATCCAACAGTATTCTTCCAATCTGCTACGTTTTACCCCTAACCGTATGTCTGAGAAGGTGCTGCGGTGGTTTTCTATCTTTACGGCTATTAGCTCATTGTTGTCTGCCCGGAACTTTATGAGGTGTTCTATGGCTATTGGGATTTGCCATTCCTCTACTACTATTTTGTGTACTTCTTGCACTGAGAACATCCTACCGTATAATTCAATGAGTTCCAACCTACGGCTCTCCAGTAACTTCCCAGTCATTGAGGCATTGTCCTTACTCTTAGCACGGTAAAGTCCAAAGGCTTTTATCTTCAACCCATTTGCCTTCATCATTAGCGTGTCGTACACTCCCTTCTTCTTAAGGTACTTCTCTTGCTCATCAGCTGGTAGCCCTTCTATCATGCTCATAAAGGTAGGCTTCTTGGGTGCACCTATCTTGATCACTCTACCATCTGACGCTATATATTCCTTCGTAGTCAGCTGAGGTAGGTTCATCATCTTGTTCCACTGCGTATAGGCTTCCTTGTCTATTGCTGTTTCTTCCAAGTCTACCCTGCTCATATCAATGCCAGTTGTATTAAGCTGGTTCACTCGCCCTTTGAGGTCTTTGTCCATGTTTATTCTCCAATTTATTTGTAGTTGTCCGTTTGATGAAATAAACTAACTGGAGAGCAGGTGAGAAGGTGTGAATTTTTGAGATTTATTTTTTCGTGTAAGGTTGGATTTGGCGATTTTACATATTTTTGGCAGGTTGAGGTTAATCAAGCCTTTAAATAGGGTTTATAGTGACCATTAACGTAGACATGCCTCAATGCTCGATGTGCTCTGCCATTCACTAAATATATTTTAGGCTTACATACTAAACGTAAATATACATAAAATGGTATGTAGTATTGGCGGTCAGCCCCTTCCAGCTTTCTTAGCTTTAACCATATACATGTTTGTTTTAGAGTTAATACTGGGACTTTCATTTGTGCCAACTAATTTTACGATCTTCCAATAACAACTTTAATTGCCTGAATTCGTGTATTCTTTTGCTTTGTAAGAACCACTCTGCTTCAAGAAATAGCCTATTGGATGTCTTTTTGAAGTATTGCCTTGGGGTGAGTTCCCGGTTCTCTGGGTGCTTCATACTCGTGACATTTCATCAAGTTCATAAAAACCTTGTATAAATTGTTGTGGTATTAACCCAGTTGGTGTTTGTGTCCAAAAGGCTGCTCCATCCCATTGTGCTATTATATATCCACTCGTTGTTTTAGGACACTTAAGCAAGTACCATTGATCTTTCTTTAGTAAGTGCTTATTGTCATCATTGAACTCTTTCATAAGTTTTTTAATTGATCCACTAATGTTTCTTTTTTAACCACTGGGATAGAGGGGTCATGCGGTTCACCCTTCCCAACAATTTCAATTGCCTCAAAAGCTTTCTTTAAAGCCTTATCAAACTGCTTTAAGTGACGCTTTAGGTTCTCATCCCACGTCTTTTGACAATCAGGTCGCTGATAACAAGTCCTCATCCCAAACTTGGAAGGGATTTGATAGACAGTTGGACTGAATGAGTACACTCGCTTCACGGTGAAGCAATTCCTACAAACGTAAGTCGGGAATACACCGCTGGTTCTTACCCAACGATGACGGCGTTTAGTGAGCCATTTCTTGAATTTCTGGAACAGTTTCATAGCAATTTTTCAAATTCTTCTTCGGTTAAACAAAATACACGCAAAATGGTTTTCTTTCCTAATGTAAGTATAGGAGTACAGTGTATACCATCAATGGTAAAAACCACATCATACCAATCATCTGCTTTCCTGATATTGGTTACTTCTATACTAACTTTCAATTGTTTCGCCATATTGCTTGATTATTGTATTAATACATTCGTAAATATCAACCCCATTACGATAATGTGTTTGAATATCCTTCCCCATTTGCCCAGTGATGCCCGTAAAACCACTTTCCCTCAAAGCAGCTACAACACCGTGATAATAAGCCTTTTGAGGCATTACTCCAGCGTTGGTAGTATTATGTAATGTGTCTCCGTTTAAAACCCAAGCTAAAGCAGAAATGTACGAAGCTGGTTTCTTACCTTCACTGTTTTGAAGGTAGTTGTACTTATTCCAAATTTCTCTAAATGTCCTCATGTTTGAATAAAGTTTGATGGTAATGATTGTATATGTATTTATATTTTGCTGTACTGTGAAGGTAATGTTCAAGTGTTTCAAGCCAGAGGTCTATTTCAACATCCGTTCCCAATTGTCTTATTTTCATTCCCCCATAAGTATTTACTTTTATTTGTAAGTCATTTATCATAGTCAAACAACTATTGACATTTCCCCACATTTCAATATCAGTAACTATGATGTCCCAATCACGCGGCACACGCTCTTCCAATATTTCATTTATCGCTGATCCAACTAACCAACCATTTGAATGGTGTAATAAATCATTGACAATTTTGGGAAATTTCCGGTAAATCTTCTTCATAACCTTATTAACATTGAAAAAGCCCGACCTGTTAAGCCGGGCTTTGTTCCCCTTATGAACTAATGAAAAACATCAGCGCGATCATCTGAAGTGCTTCATTTCTCGTAACGTTGAGACAAAGTATCAATCAAAGTAGCATTTTCCCTTGGAATGACTGCTTTACGCAATTGAATGTTAAGCCGAAGTTTCTCGCTGACAGGGACGAAATAGATTGCCTCGTCACGTTTAAGCCAAGCAGAGCAAACGAAAACTTCTTTTCCAACTAAATCCTTAAACCAATCCGTCTCAGATGCTCTTTCGACAAGAATTTTGAACCTGTGTTCCATTGTGCTAAACAAAAAATGCCTACCTTTTTAGGGGTAAGCACTCTCACATTAAATTAACAATCCTGGTAACCTTGTATTATTGTCCCGGTGTAGCAGCAGGTGCTTCACTTGCCGTGCCTGTGCCTGTGGAAGAGGTCGGAGAAGTGGAAGCTGCTGCTGGAGCGTTTGGGTCAGTTGCAGGTGAAGTTGTTTCAGCAGGGATACTTTCAGCAGGTGCAGCTGCCGTTGGAGCATTTTCAGCGGGTGCTGAAGAAGGTGCACTTGTGCCCGGTTCGGTAGCTGCTGGAGTTGGTGTAGTTTCACTCGGAGTTGAAGCAGGGGTTGAGGGTGATGGAGCAGCTGGTGGCGTTGTGTTAGCAGGGGAAGTGCCTGCTGCCGGCTCAAAGTCTTTGTCAAATGATTCCGCTTGTTGCTTTTCAGTTTCCACGTCAGCAGGTAGGGCTAACACGAATTCAGTGTTTAAAAGGATGTCAGAAAGCTTGCTGGTAAGCTTGGTGCCAGTAGCATCTGATATCAACCATCCTTTAGTTAATAATGATTCATAAATAGGGGCATCGGCTAACTGTATTTCTTCAGTCGTTCCACCGCTCAGTACCGTTCCTACAATGCTCAGAAAAGCATTTAACTCATCTGTAGATAATTCTGCAAATCCCGGATTAGCAGAAGAGAGAACAATTTGTCCATTCATTTTTCTTGGGCTGTTTTTGTTGTTTATATTTGGGTTAATTTATCCTAATTCGTCACCACTACTTTGGGGTGTAGGTGCATTTATAAGAGTGGGCTTGGTTTTCAGCCCTAAAGTTTCGGCTAACATTTGCTTAATCTGAGCAATAGTGTAGGGGTCATCCTCATTCACACTATACAAATTAACTACATAATCTGGTGCTGTTTTAGAACGACCTATAAGCACATGATAATCTTCACTGAGTTGGGGTAATTCTAATATATTAGTTGCTATACCAATTGCTTCTTCAGCACTCATTTGTACTGGGAGAAGGATGAAAAGAACGGGCTTTGGCATTATTGTATTCGCTTTAAATTACGTAAGAAAAATTCCTCTTTTGCACCTTTGACGTAAAAGTCACAATTGACTTTGGTCATCTTAACGATGGCTTTTTGCGCCCACGGCATTAATGGGACTTCTTCTATATCATAGACAATTCCTTCGGAGTCAAATAGTGTAGCAACGTGGTCACCAATTCGGATTTCATTAACTACTCTTTCAGTTTGATTACAATTGATTATTGCCTGAGCAAGCTTTAACAATGCTTGTGTATTTTCACAAAGCACTTGTTGACTTTCGACTAAGTTTAACATCCGTAGGTAGTTTGAAGTATAACACCAGTATATTTTTCATGCTCAATAAACCAGTCTTCGATGTTAGACTTTGCCAAATTGTAATCAGGCAATGTGAGGTCTAAACTACAAATGGTTTCATAGTCGGGAGAAAACAGCTGACTACCTGTCAATACATTTAGGTCTTCTGCTTCGTAATTTGAATACACGTAACAATAACACAAGAACATTTGTTCATCACTCTTTCGCTCAGAAATGATAGGCAACGCCATCATTCGTGTTAAGCACCCGTAATTCAATAAGTTGTGAGAAGCAAATAAATCAAACATGTCTGCCATTAACTGTATCTTCTCATCCAAATACTCATCCCACAACGGTAATATACGATTAAACCGTAATGGGGGTGACTGGATAAACCGCTCATCTACTTTTTCTAATAGATTAGCATACAATTTCTTAGAATGCTCATCTGTAAGTCTATCCTTGAAATCGAGGATTTGAGCAACATTTATTGGTTCTTCCTGCAATCTTTTTCGGTAATACACTTTCAATTCGTCCAACGTCATACCTTGCGTATCACGTCCATTTATCCACTCTTTTAGAATTTGTATAGCATTCATTTTTCCAATTTTGTTATTTACTGTAAATACGCCGAATTAATTTGATGTTGTCGCTCACTTCCGTATAAGGAATTTCTTCATTCTCCAGTACATAAGCAAAATCAATCACCAATATTCCCTTTTCGTTAACCATTACACATGCTCTCGGCAATTTTGTGGTGGTAACCTTTATTCCTTTCCGTGCCATTCTTTCTTGCTTCTACAGCCAATTTATCAGCCAATTCGTTATACTTATTACCGTTATGCCCCTTAACTTTGATGAAGTGAACCTTGATGTTGCTTTCTTTTCGCATTTTATGTACCAAGGCAATCAGTGGTCGCCAATAATGCTCGTTCTTAATTCCTGAATACCCAGTTATTTCCCACTTCTTATACCAACGTTGTAAAAAACAATTGACAAGATAAGATGAATCAGAATGGATGTTAACTATCTCCACCATTGTGGGTAAGTTTGCTGATTTTATTGCCTCAAAAGCAGCGATAAGTTCAGCAATCTGAGAAGTAGCATTATCCATATAACCTGTTTTATAGGCCAATATTCTTTCTTCCGAAGTGGGATGAACTACAATGAAAGCCCAGCCAGCCGGCATTAGCTTACCATTTTGATTATGGCAACTACCGTCTGTATAAATATCCATCCTCATTTCAACAGGTTGTATTCAGCTAAAGCAATCTTTAAGTCAGCTAACTCATCTTCAGCAATTTCAACTCCAGCGAACTCTTTCCAATATTTTGGGATGTCTTGTTCAAAGATAAAGCCAAACCCTGACTCAACCTCTACAATAAATTCTTGTATCATGTTAATTTAATTTAGTGTAATCTGCAATCACAAAACGCCAACTACCAAATCCCCTCATTGGTGCAGGTGGGATTATGTCTTGACCTTCCAAATTGCGTATTTTCAATATAGTTTCACTATTATCTTTATCTATATAAACTTCATGACAAGTATACATAGTTCCACTTTTGATCCAATTTTCTTCATTAAATAACATCTGATCATACTTCGCAGGTTTCTCATCCCGTACACAAACCACTCTCACACACTTATCTTTTGAATAAGTAGCAAAGCGTAAAGCTTCCAAATAAGCACCTATATGTAAATCTAATCGTTGCTTGAATAAATCCATAGTATGAACATTAAAAGTTTCCCAAGCTTCAGTAAGCACTACGTCCGTCCCACCTGGTATTTGATCACTCTTTTGAGTCAAGCGACACTGTACAAGATACTCAAACTGATCAGGGTACATTTCCTTAATCCGCTTCAGTAAATCAAATACTTCCTGCACCAATATTGTAACGTGCTCAATCATGTTTTGCTTATTAAGTTCGTAACCGCAAAGTCACTTGAGATGAATAACTCTGATTTTGCTCTCGTATATGCAACGTATTGTAAATTTCGTTCTTGCCCTCGTTGCCATTCCTTTATTGCAAAGGGACTTGGGATAAGTTCAGGGCAAATAATCATCACACGAGGGGTTTCCAACCCTTTTGATTTGTGCATTGTCATCATTTGAATGCCTTCTTGTACTTCATCTGTAAAAATACTTTCCAGCTTCTCAATGATTTCAGTCACATCTCTACATTCTTCCCCAATATACGTTACTAACGCCAATATCTCCCGCAATTCAATTACTGACGAATGCTTATCGGGCTCTTTTACACCATAATCTAACAACAAAAGTGTTTGATCTTCAATGTATCGTTGAAAGATGTAATAACACATCTTTTTATTATCCTGCTTTGTACTTTTAATAAGCTTGATAATTGACTTGCCAATGTCTTTACCTCGTACGTGTGCCTTACGACCTTCCCGTATCAATTTCAAGCACATCAATACTAACGGTCGCACATTACGGCATAATACCCAATCCCCATCTTGCACTTCCTGCCAACTTTTAGCAGCTACTAAGCCATCTTCTGCTTCATCCCACGCTTCGATATGAGGAACTATTAATTTTGCTTTCTCTACAATATTTTTGCCGCAGCGATAACAAATACTTAGTGGCAATGATACTGTATTGGGAGAATTAGCAAAGTGTTCAAATGATTCATGATCAGCACCAGCAAAACCATAGATAGCTTGATTTCGGTCACCAACTGCTATAAACCTGCTATTAGCATCTAACATTTTACCAGTGACTGCTTGCTGAGCATTGTTCAAATCTTGACATTCGTCGATGAATACGTATTGAAATTTATTTATATGCAAATTATCATTAAGTGCTGGGATGAAGACCATATCAGTAAAGTCAAAGTGTCGCCTATCTTCAATACACATGTGAACTACTTCTAAGCAATCTTCTAAGAAATTCCTATTTTTGTATTTAACTAACGGCACATTATGCTTCTCCATCAATTCCAATACAGCAAGATCATCAAATACTAAATTTAAGCGCATTAAGTCCACCATCTTCTCCATTGTTCCTACGTAACTCCACGGTGTCCATTTCCCAGTAAGCTTATACACCAATTCTTTAACCTTATCAATCTTGATTTCTGCTCCCCGGTAATGACGAAGCATGGCTTGCCATCCTATTGAATGGATGGTAGAAGTAGGACGCTTTTTACCGATTTTCTTGCTAATAGCTTTTACAATATCTCCATTGAAAGCACAAAACATACTCGTAGCATCCCTTGGTATGATGTCTAAACATTTGATGATTGTAGTGGTCTTACCACTACCAGCTACTGCATTTACAGCAATATTGCTTTTACCGTACCCAACCTCATCGTATATATTTTCTTGATATATTGAGTCTTTCATTCCTGAGCAAGCGGATCATTGACATGTAATAATGCCGCATAAAATACTAAACATGACTCATACTTTCGGAAGCCCTTATGATCAAATGAAAAATCAGGGGTATGAAGTGTACTGAACATCCTCTCAGTGATGTAAGACAATTTGACTGTTTGACTTAGTGTATCCACTTCTGCATTGATTGTAATAGGATTAACAGCATCCATTAAGCCAATTGCTTCGCCATTCATATCAAAATGTTTGTTATATGAACGCACACAACCAATTCCATTGGTATGATGTAATTCATACCCTCGTTCTTTCATTATGCTATCTGATATATCGTATTCCATTGTTATAATACTTTATGCATGTCATCATGAAACTTCTGAGCCATTTCCTTTGTAAATGTAAGATAAGCATTGCGCATTGATACTTCCGTTTCAAAATCAGTAGTAATACGCGCCTTAATAGTTTTATGTAAAACTGTCGTCTGAATAAGAGCGTAGACATCTCCCGGTATTTGCGGGTAACTCATTTCCACCGACACCTGACCGTCCCGAACTTTGAAAATTCTGATAAAATCATTGGGTTTAGTGAGCGAACGGAACTGTCGCCATCCCCTTAGCCATTTCTTAAAATTAAACATCTTAAAATTGCTTAAAATGCGCCCTTCATTGACCAATTCCCTGAATCAGTACAAATCGAACAAACACCTTGTGTATCAATATCATAAGTTTCACGCCACCTTGTACACATAGTACATTGTTCGATTTCCCCAGCTAACAAATTGCGTAATTCATCTTGTTGTGACTCGTCCAATCCTATATCATTACAATAGGCATCGAATGGTACGCTTGTGTTTATTAATGAGTTTTTTACCACTTCAATTTCTGGCAAATCCTCATACATTTCAAAATCATCTTTCATTTTGTTCGTTTGGTAGTAACCACACTTTCATGCTTTCAGTCGGTCTAATAGAAAGCAATCCACTATAGCGTACTTTGTTGTGAATAAAAAATACAAAATCAAATTCAAGACCACGGCTTTTATATTTAGCCCGCAACCCTTTTAAATACGCTATAAAAGCACTGTCATCTAACAAGCTCATCCAATCAGTTACAAGTGTCCACCCGTACCCATATTGTATTTTCTGACGTACCAACCCTTGACCTACTAATACCCCTTCCTCATGAAAGCCCGGTGAATGCCAAACAGCTGATATGGGGTATTTAACAGTAGTTTTCTCATTATTGTAACGTTGAGCGCATTTGTTATTTAAGTATCGCAATATGTCTTTTATCCATCTAACCTGCTCTGCAGTGGGATTCACCTTATGCTTTACCTTCTCTTTAGTGCCACCATAAAATGGTTTGTACTTAAATTCACCTTCATTGGCTTTTCGTGCTCTTTCTTCAGCACGTACTTTATTTTGTGATATAATGTACTCTCTTATCTGTTCTTTTGTGGGAGCAATCAAATCATCCCAAGGACAACACAATGGAACACCCCCTTGCCGTTTTATATACGCTCCATACTCACGTCGAGAAGTGACTATAGAAGTCATCCGTTGTTTTTTAGAATATACGTAATCACCAACCTTGAATTTCTTTCTCATTGAGCTGTTTAACGATGATAACAATGAAAAAGGCGACCTTATTAGGGGTCGCCCGTTTCAACAAACAAAACGCTGGTAACTAAGAGGCGTAAATCACGTACTCAGCCAGTTCTTCCCAATTTTCCTCACCTGAAGCCCGGTAGTCAATAATTTCTATCAACGTACGCAGATTCAAGTTGGAGCAAGCATGAGCGTGCTTTTTGAGTACTTCAAACGCTTCATTTTTAAGCTTCATAGATACTTCACCTTTGAAAGCTTCTGTAGGCAAAATCTTCTCCATGCGAGCCAATTTATCAACCACTGACATAGTCAAATCGACATTTGAAGCACGTGAAAGAATTGCCTGATCAATTTTGTTTTTATCCATATTTGATATGAAGATAATACGACCTTCAAATATGAAATCAGTTGGGTAATCGCTTCCAATAGCCTGACTAATCCAGCTTACTTTACGGACATCATAGCTATCCAAAGCACCCTTTAATATATTTTTAGCTATATCATTCTTCAATACTTCATCACAGTCATCAAAAATGATCAATTTATCGCGATGATCAAATAAAGTATTGTAAAGACCTTTAGCAGTAGAAAATCCTTTGATCACAACATAATGAACACCTTCATACAAACCAGCTTGTTTGATTTGTTCCATTACAGTGTAAGTCTTACCTAAACCACCCTCACCAGTAATGATTAAAGATACACGGAGATTTTTGATTACCATGCGAACCAATGAACTCAAAAATGTAAACCGTTCATTGATTTCAAATGTTTTGCCTTTAGCGACCAAAGTAACATTGTCTCCACCAGACAATTCAAAATTACTTACTGCTTCACCAATTTTCCATACCTTATCAAAAGAGCGTTCATACCCCTTTGGTTTTTCACCTTGAAGTTGAACATGCACATATGCTTTCCCATTTGGTGCAGTATGTGAAAATATACCATTTACAGTGTCATGTCCAATCAATATTTGGACTGGAGTGCCCTTTGTTAGTCCTTTGTTGTTTACAGTTGTCATTGTTACCAATTTTTAAAAGTTTGTTCCGTTTGTTTGTTAAGACAAAGGTCGTAATAAAATCTCAAACCTTAAAATTTATTTTAAATTATTTTCTCAAAACGCAAAAACCCTGCGCCAAACCAACAAGCGCAGGGTCTAATCAACAAAATGACCAAAATATAATGGCTACCTTACTAAAATAACTGGTGCACCGTGGACAGTTTCTTTCCGTTTACGCAAAACAAACATATGAACACAATACAAAAATGGAAATATCATCCTAATATTTGGATACAATTCCCGGATGGCTTCAACAGAAGCCTTGTACTCAGCTGATTCCCACGTGAACATGTCTTGACAACAAATGTGCCAAGAGTCAATTAGATCACCTTTAATATAATAAGCAGCTATCTTTTTGTCAGACCCTGGAAATTCACTATTGAGCCAATCAACAATGTCCTTAATAGCCTTAACATCTTTCGGATTAAACATACTGTGTTTAACGATGCGTTATAAGTAATAAAACTTATACCGATACCCCGCAGAAAATTTGATTTTGATAGCAACAATACTGGGTTGGTTAATGTAACCTTCAACAGCATTCAATATCTTTTGTGATGCATCCATTTGCCCAGAATAATTCAAGGTTTTCAAACGATTTGTGATTTCAATCCCAGTCAAAACACAAAAGTCTGCTTCCTCGACACTCGTTTTAACGGGAGTTTGAAAGTCGTTCACCAGCCAATAAGACACGGTCTGATTGTTCTCTTCCAATTCCAATATCCTGAAACCACTTTGTAATAACGAATTGATCGTGAATAAAATTTCCATCTAATATTAGTGTATTAAGTTTATCTTTAACGCTGGTTAATTGCTTGTAATACTCATTGGAAGTAATGCCGTACTCAGCAATGTAATCTTTTATTGGCATCCCAACCAACTTTGACTCTACCAAGTTCTTTTCATCTTCCGTAAGCTTCCACAAGTCCATTAAATAATCTACAAAATCTGCTTCAATTTCATTGTGTAAAATATTATGTACCCAATCATTATCCCATCCAATGGGTTGCATGTTTTGCAACTTAATATGATTAGCCTTATAAAGCCTATCTAAACACCACTTAAGTGATTTCTTGTAATAGAAATAAAAATTGATACGCTTTCCTTTCTTATCTCGCAAGTCAAACTTATAATTCATTACACACCGCTCAAATACGATATAAAACTCACTGACGAGGTCTTCCCGCTGAAACGCACTGTTATGATCACTGTAATCATAATCCCGCGCACACATTGCTTTATATATATCCATGTGCATCACTATGAATTGATGCATCATCTTAAACAACTCAATCTTGACTCGTTGCTGCGTAACTTCACTTTTTACATACCGTATCTTATATAACATTTGGATAGCCTTAGCATGGTTGTAATTATACTTCGGGTCACGGCTCAATGACGAGAAATACCTGTAAGTTAGCTGCATAATTGGTTATTTTTTGCGTTTAGTGGAGATACCAAATTCAGCATTTTGCCTCGCAATAGCTGCTGCGCGGTTATCAAGTTGTTCAGGTTTATTAGAATGTATTTGTGATCGTTTTAGCAGCATTTTTTGTCGCTGAGAGGTCGTCATGAGTGAACTATCCAGAAACACTCCAACATTCAGAAGTTTGTCCCTACGCAAGATTTGGCCACAAATTGGACAATTTTGAACGTCCCCTTCTTCTGCTTCTTCTAAATCTACCCGGAACTCATTATCAATACCAACCCAACCGCGTGAACCTGTGGCTGTCTTTTCTGAACGAAGTTTTACTACATTAGTTTCGCAATCTTTATTATTACAAGAATATATATAGCTTTTCATATATTTAAATCACTTTTTAACAATGCAAGTATCCACAATGCATCAGCCTCATTATTGTCTGTACCAGTATAGCCAAGTTTTTCCTGAGCCACCTTTATCATTAATTCTTTGCTTGCATTACCATTTCCTGTAGCAAACTTTTTAATCTCAGACGCTGAATACCCACGGAATTCAAGACCCAATTCTATACAAACTGTTTCTATTATTAATGTAAACCTTGCATGAGACATTAAAGCTGCTGGTTTATTCCCGGAAGGACGCTCAAAGGCAATAATCTTTACATTGTTTAATTGTATAAGTTCTACTAAACGCGCTTTCCACCGCATAAACTTTATCCCAGCTGATTCATCACGCTTGGTCTCAAAATTGATGGTGCCATACATGGTATAAGACACTGCCCATCCTAATAAAGTAGCCGGGTCTATAGCTAACAAGCCAGTTGTCGTAGCAGTTTTCATTTCCTGCTTCTTTTTAGCTTCTTGTATCTTATTTTGTAAACGTTTAGGCAATGGCTTGGTCATTTTCTTATAGTGCTTATTTCGTTTTCGTATTCAATATAAAGTTCATTTAATGCGCCTATGTTATTGTTTACGTGTGATATAACTAAACAGGTAATACCACTTGCTTCCAATATAGGCAATATAGCCTTCTGCCCCTTCTGATCAAGTCCTTCAAAGTACTCATCTAAGCCTAAGAAGTTCAATCCACCATACTTTGAAGACTCATTAATCAATTGATGTATAGTCAATATTCCTGATACATTTACCCGCGCCCGTTGTCCCCCAGAGAACCGCTTATACACTTTCCAGTTTTTACCACCGTCCTTAGAAATCAACACATCTATGGTTTCTTTTACTTTCTTACTTTTTGTAACGGTAAACCCATTAATCTTTACAATCAAATTAATCTTAAAGCGTTGTAAAGTATTATTGATGTGTCCTTCTAAATTAGTCAACACCTTATTTATCAAAAAGGTCTTCAACCCCAATTCTGAGAAGTGTATTTGCCAAAACTTGATTTCATTCAAATTGTTTGACAAATCATCAATCTCTTTCAAAGAACTCTGAACTCGTGAACGTGTTTCGCTAATATTCTGATCAAGTTCCTTTATGCGTTTTGAATTGAGAGCAAAATTTTGTAACTCATCAATTTTATTTTGTAAAGCACCCAAATCATTCTTTTTGCGGTCGATCTTTTTATCAATGTCTTCGATGTCTTCTTTTATATTCTCAATGTTCTGTGAAACACGATTGAAGTTCTGATCACGGTCTTTAGACCGCTCCAAATCTTCCCATTTATTTTCGTACAACTTCTTAGCCTCTTCTATCGCCTTCCGAATATCTCCAATCGTTTCCAACAATGTGTCACGTTCTTTCACCAAAGCAACAACATCTACTTCTTCATCCTCAATACTAAAATGGTGATGACACTTGGGACACGTAACTTCTCCCCGCAAAATTCGGTTGATTTCTGACAAAAGTTCATCAGCCTCTTCACGTTCTTTTCGAGAAGTTTCAAGGGCTAATTTCGCGGTTTTAATTTGATTTTCTAAAACTTTTTGGTCAATTTTTTTCGTGAATGTAGCTAACTTAGCACTGACCACCGCAAGCGTATCAACTCTTGTATTTTTTGTATCTTTTAAAGTCAATATTTCATGCTCAATGTCTTTATATTGTTGTCGGTAGCCATCAATCAATTCCTCATTATCCGCTTTCCGCTGTGTTTCTTCATAAATCTTTTGTTCTTCAAAAGATTCAATGCGTGTTGTCAATACCTTTACAGTTGCTTCCTTCCCAAGAATTTCATGTTCTGCTATTTTTATATCAGCTTCTACTTCCTGTGTAATAATGTCCAATAAATCTGTATTGGTAAAGCGGGCTATTATCTGCTTTTTATCATTATCAGATGCTTGAAAAAAGGAATGACTATTATCCTGATTTATCATATAATAATTTAACAAGTCTTCCTTGTTAATATCGAGCCATTTCAATATTTTAGCTGTAGCGTCATCATTGCTTAACACCTCTTTATTAGGCTTTCCATTTTCAATCAATATACATTCTGCACCTTTATTGGAAGAACGATAAATTGTACGTTCTATATCTAATGAAAGATTGTAGGCTTGATTAGTAAGCTGTAAAGTTACAACTGTCTCATCGTAACCATCCATTATGTAATCTTCCTTTCCTAAATCCCGGTTGGGGATACCTAATAACGCCACTGTAATGCCACGAATTAATACTGACTTCCCCGAACCATTTGAATCAGCACCTTCCGGGTCATCGTAATTAACCCCATACACCATCGTAGTAGCATGATTTTTAAAGGAATATTCTGTTAACAAATGTGACTGAAAATGTTCAAGTTTTATACGATCAAGATGCCACATGTCGGTCTTTTATTAAAGTTACATATTTTAACCCCAAAGCACGCCGGGACGGTGTTATTATTTCCTTATTTTTTGTACAATACTGAAGAAAAGCTTGTAATATAGCCTTATAATCAAATTCCATATTGCCACCCAACTTAGCCACTTCCATTGCACGAAGAATATTCTCATCTTCACGTTTTACATCTATACCATGCTTCTTAGCTAATGCAAGGAATTGTTCATACTGAGCGAACTTTTCAGGATTACCTACAAAAATAAAGCGCACTTTATCCTCACTTTCCTTATATTCGTTAATAAGTTTAACGATGTCAGTCTTATTAGTTTTTGAAAGATCAATAGTATGCTTTATATATTTAGGAAATTTCGCTTGTATTTGTTCGTGAGTACCGTCATTATACAAAACAGTAAAACCCTTTTTATCATCTTCACCAAAGTCCTTTGGTCGTGCAGAACCTATGTAGAATATGTTCTTTCCTACCCGGCTACTATTATGATAATGACCTACAAATACCTTTGTAAATGGCTTAAACATCGAATACTTCAAAGCATTCTCCACCTTTATACCGCCATTATTGCGTACTCCAGTAATAGCTACATGAGTATACAAATATATACGGTCATAAGTGTTTGGAATTGAATTTTGAAGTTCTTGTATTCTTTTTGTAAGCTGTTCGATTTTTTGCAGGTAGATGGTATCTTCTTTAAAATATGGTATGTAACAATGTAATTCCCTTCTAAGAAATTCAATACTCCAATCATCATATACATGAATTTTTTCTGGTAGCTTTACCAAATCAAGATAACTTTCAGATGCTTCGAGGTTCGTTTTATCGTGATTGCCTGGGATAACGTCTACGATTATCCCACGTTCTGCTGCTGTTTTAAAGCTTTTAAGCACCGAAAGTAAGACTTTCAATGTCTGACCTGCTCGTGAATTAAAAGCATCCCCTAAATGTGTTAAACGCTCAATACCCAATTGCTCACAAATGTCAAAAGCTTGTTCAAAAATATCTTCTATATCAGCTGCATTCTCATTGTCTGAATGAGTGTCAGTTATTAGCAGCCGGGTGGCTATTCGTTTTTCCATTGGTCTTCCTTCTGCTTACGTTCCTTAAGTAACTTATCATGTGCAGCCTTTATAAGCTTGCCAACGAGTATCTTTAGCAATGGATGACGTTGTTCGTACAATTCGTACAATTCTCGCCGGGTTTTCCATTGTAGTTCCTTGTTACCGAACTTAAATTTTGCACCTGCTTGACCGAACTTTTCCAGAAACCCAGCTTCTACACCTATTTGTACATCTTCAGCTGTTAATACAAAACCATATCCGTAGCCAATTTCCACCTCGTATTGTTGCTTAGGATTATCAAAGTCTGACTTCAATACCTTCACTTGGGTAACCTGACCAACCTCATCGTCACCAACCTTAACACCTTGTATACGGGCTAACTCTAATCTCATGCATGGATACAACATTATGGCTTTCCCACCGTAAGACTTCTTTATACCGGGGCCACCATCTGCATTGTCGTATGGTCGATTTACTACAAACAAAGTCAATTCTTCTTCATCCTTTAGCCCTATCATTGCGCGAAAACCATTACTCAATGCACGAGCAGCTGAAGCAATAGCAGCCATATCAGTTACATTTTTCTCAGCATTTTCTTTAGCTTTCCTCAATTCTGAAGCTGATACAGTCTGACCTAAAGCATCCCATATAAACAGATAACGCATGCCCCCAAATTCCTCAACAGCAGTTTTCAACAATTCCTTGTATTTGTCCGATGTCTTAGTAAGCTTTGGATTTTCTTCCAATATCTTTTCACCCAAATCTTCCTCAATAGCCAATCTTGTATTACTTATTGTATTATGTATTAAATTAAATACATTTTCAATATTAGTAACTTTATGTACAATCACCTGACTAACATCTACACCGATTTGCTTGGCATATATCTTGTTGTCCCTACGCTCTGACGATAAGATGGTTATTACACCTCTGTCACCATATTCACGCTGAGTTTGAAGCATTGCCATTAGTGAAGCTGTTGTTTTTCCTGACTGTGATTCACCACGTACTTCCACTATTCCTGTGGGATACCCCAATGTTCTAAGGTTATAATCTAAAGAAGGACTACCAGTGCTTATCCAACATGATTCATCTGAAAAAAAATCAATGTCTTCAAGTGGAACAGTACGGTCACCAAATTTACTTATTAGTTTGTCTACTATGCTCATAGTTTGAATTTATTACAATAAAAAACCCCTCAAGGTGTATGAGGGGTTTAACGGTGATTATTGATTTGTATTATTTCTTGCTCTTGCCAGACATGATACGTTTCTTGATATCGTCTAAACTGGTCTTGGTAGCGGGTTTAGCCGGGGCTTCTTCAGGTTCTGGCTCAGGTTCTTCTTCAGTACTTACAACTGCACGAATTTTCTCACGAATATCATCGTCAGTATCTGATTTGAACACCTTCACCTGTTCTTTTAAGCCATTTTTAACAATGTAAGTCTTTAAACCATCCCTGTCCATTTCGTCAAATTCATCCCCTTCTTCAGTTGGTTCTTCTTCAGGCTCAGGTTCTTCTTCGATTTCAGGCTCAGGTTCAGGCTTGGCTGCTTTCTTAACCACTTTGCTACCGCTCTTTACTGCTACTTTCCCCTTAGCATCTTCTTTTACGTCAGCACCACCGCTTTTCCCTTTTGAAGCAATTAAAGCCTTTTTCAACTGAGCAACTTCATCCAACCACTCATCACCATCAAACAACCCAATCTCATTGGCTTCATCAAAATACTTTAAGCCTTCCACTGCTAAATCAAACATTTCTTTGGTGTAAATATTACCAAACAACTCAGTCAAAGAAGGTTTTTCATCAAAAGCTTCCAACTGTTCATCAGTCAACGGTAATTCCTTACCAATCTTTGTTTTGTAAACAGTTTGTTCGCGCTTACCTTTCTTCGTTTTTGATTTGTCAACAGTGATACGACGACCAGTGTCCGGGTCAGTGTATGGATCAACAGTGATAGCCTCATCTGTTTCGTCAGCCATAGTGGCTTCCGCATTCATATCATCACGGATAGTCTTTTTCAAAGATAACAGGCGTAGTGTAGAAATCAACTCACCGTCTACTTTCTTCACCTTATCAGCCCAAACAATCCAATCTACAGAAGCCCCTAAACCACCATTGAAAGCGGTTAAAGTCTTGATTTTCTCAGCCTGTTCTGCTGGGTCATCAGTAGTGTTACGGATATGCTCTGGAGCATGCTTAATGTATTGCTCAATGACATCTTTTTGCTGCCCACCATGTTGACGTGCATTATACACGGAACGGCGTTTTGGATCACCCCCATCATCATCCTCTACTGTAATCCAATGTTGAACACGGATGTGGGAATAAGTGCGGTCATCTTCTTTCTTTGGATAGATACGGAACGTGTTTGAACCGTCTTCAATGTCGTGATAGCTATTATCACCACGGCTACCGACTATTTGATCTTCCTCAGCAACAGATGCTTTAAGGGTGTCAACTGGGGTAGCTTTGTACTTGTCTCTAATACTACTCATTTTATTGATTTTGTGTTTTGTTATATTACGTTACTTTTTACTACAAGTTTTATGCCATTAATCTCACTGACCAGATCCTCAATCACCAATTCATCCCGCTTTATTTCTTTTGATAAAGCATTCAATGTATCATTCTTTGCTTTGGCACTCCAGTACGCTGAATTAACGATGCCCTTTTTGCGTACTGCTTCTATGTATTCGTCATTGAGTTCTTTATATTTAGGTTGACGCCTTATCCAATGCATCACATTATTTTCAGTAACTTTCTCCCCTTCATCCAACAATCGCCCGGAAGCTTTCTTAGCCAAGTCCGCTTTGCCAATTTTAAGTGCTAATTCTGCGCGAGAAACTGCTGATTCAGCTTCAATCAAGATTAGTCCCAGCCGATTTAATATCACTGGGAAGGTGAGCAATTCCGCCACTAATTTGTCAACTTGTATCTTAGTGACCTTTTCAATATCTATGTTTTGAAGTTCCCTTATTTCTGGTATCTTGAGTAATACCTTTCCGTCTTTATAAGGAACTGCTACAATTTCAGCCATGTGACTTTGGTGTTTGAATAACTTGTGTGTATTGTTCGATGAATTTAGCTACCTGCCCTTGTATTTCAGGACGCTTTTTTGACAAAAGATACAAATAAAACAATGAATACACTGAATTATCAATAAATGTATCTGTTATATTCTCATTGGTACGCTGGTGAATAGTGCCATTATAAAATTGAGCATTGATGCGGTCTATCTTACGCTCAAAATTCAACTGAGCTGACAAGATGCCTCGATTAGCCCAAGAACCATTGTAATTCTTGTCTTTCTCAGTGACTAAATTGATTATGGGACTTTGTAACTTGCTCATCCAATTAGTCAAATCAGTTGTGCTGTAATTTTCAATAGGTAAAATCAAGTCACCCGGTAATACTAAATCAGGTATTTTGTTATTCATAATAGTTTAATATATAGTTAAAATCAAAATCACGGAGAAACTGAATAACGTTGAAGTTCAAGGGAAGCCCACCAAATACAATTTCACATTCATGTTTAAATGTCAGCAATTCTGAACAGCAAGTTTTGAGCTTTTTAACGGGGTAATCCCATTCCCTTTTAAACCGCTTATTACCCAGTGACACTTCTTTAGACACATAAAATAACAACGCTAACCAATCACAAACCTTAACGATCAATTTTATGTATTCATTAGGGTCGCAAGCATCTAATATCATTTTTTCAGCTGGCACCTCATCGTCAAATAATACCTTCATCTTGTAGTCAATGAATTCTTCCAACATTTTCTTGATCTGATAACCATTGTGCGGATTGTATTTTACATGATGTAATACATCACCAGTAATAAATTCATCAAAATCATGAAACATGATAGCAGTAATTATCTGTAATTTCATGTCTTGCTGAACTAAGTGAGTGATTTGAAGCTCAGTAGGCATAAAAATTTCTTCAACGATTATTCTACCAAAAATGGTAGCTATCATCTCATGATGCGCCACTGTCTCATCTTTATTACGAGCCTTCCCATTCCACCTGACCGTGTTGTTGAGAGCATCAAAATCCTCATCAACAAACATGCGAATTATCAAATTTTCTTCCATCATTCAAAAAAGTATATTTTGGTGTTATCTATAGTATTTAACACGTTTTCTTCCCGGTAATCATCATAATTAACCTTGCCATTTATGGCTATTACAGTGTTATTTTTCTCAGCCTCACGCAATTGTGTCTCATAACTTTTCCAAACTTCTTCCCAAGCTATTACTAATACAATCTCGTGATTACAAGCTAATGTTATTATACAAAATTGCCCTTTCTTTTTCTTGTAATTCAATGGCTTTAAATACATAACATGACCTGCTACTGAAGCGAAGTCATATTTTGAAGCCTTCTTAACGCCTTGTGGAGAATGGTATTCTTTAGCCATTGATTTACTCACCGATGCTATCATGCGCTTGTAATCAACGTCCCCAAAACCAGTAAGCTTTCGCTGTTCCAGTATCCAAAAATCAGGTACATTAGAAAAATCTGTGCTAAATTTTTCTGGCAACTGCTCTCCCACCATATCAAAATAGCGTGTGATAATTTGCTTACGGTACGTAAAGTCAGTTACCTTGTAAGCAGCGTCAAAAGCACCAGCTAATATCAATTTATACAACTTGTCCTTCCCTATTCCAGTCCCCTTCATTCGGTTACTAAAATTAGTGATATTGGTATATTCACCATTCTTATCCCGCTCTTTTACAATCTTCTCCACCCCCTTTTCACCCAATCCTTTAATTTGAGCCAAACTCCAATAAATTGAATTTGCCTTAAAATCTCCCACAAATGTTTCAGTTGATTGATTAATATTAGGTGGCTTAATACTAATAGTAGAAGCTAAACGCATCTCTGATATACGGTTCGTAACTTCATCCTCATCCTTGGCATACTGTAATGAAACTGTCCAAAACTCTACTGGAAAGTTCGCCTTAAAGTACTGAGTCCAGTACGCCATCAATCCGTAAGCAGCACTATGAGACCTATTGAAACCGTACCCGGAAAACTTTTCAAGCTTCATCCATATCTCAGGTGCTTCTTTTGGGGGACACTTACGCTCTATAGCACCTTCAATGAACTTATCCATGTACTTCTTCATCTTCACCTTGTCAAACTTCTTCATAACCGTTCGCACCTCATCAGATTCAACAAGCGATAAACCACCCAACACATGAACTGCACGCATGATCTGTTCCTGATAGATGTATAAACCCTGCGTAGCCTTCGTAACCTCTTGAAGCCCATAGTCATATACTACTTCTTTCTCACCATGCTTTATCTTATAAAAATCTATGTGAGCGTTACTGCTCATTGGGCCAGGACGCCATAGGGCAATCATTGCTATAATATCTTCTATATTATCAGGCTTTACTTTACGTGCATATTGCTTAAAGGCTGGCCTGTTCATTTGAAAGATGTCTTCTGTCCATCCTTTAGCGTAAAAAGAATAAGTCTTTTTATCATCTAATGGCAACTCACGTAATACAACCTTCTTATTGTAAGTAGTTTTTATCTTACCAATGATACTGTTTAACTTATCCAGAGTTTCTAACCCCAATATATCTTCCTTTAAAAATCCTGCACGGTCAGTATACTTTCCTTCCCATTCTGATACAAGAAATGTTGCTGTAATTTTCTTACCATCCTTTACATCGACCAACTTTACAGGCATCCAATCATAGATTGTCATTGGATTGCCTTCTTCGTCTTCCTTTGGCACAATAATGACCGCTGAAGCATGTATAGCAGCTGACCGGGACTGGTTAAGCACGGGCTTCATTATGTTAACTAAATCAGCATTGTTTTCTAAGTATTCCCGGAATTGCTTTTGATCAGCAGCATATTTAAACAAGTCCTTCCACTCATATTCCAATTGTTTCCCTATAAGGCTGGAAATATGGTTCACGTAAGAAAATTGTAGACCTTCAAGACGTGAAAAGTCTTTCAGCGCAGATTTTAGTTTTAAGCCATTATACGTCCCAATAGAACATACTCTATCAGAACCATATTTATGTACTAAATAGCGTTTGACTTCATCACGCCGATTTGCCTCAAAGTCGATGTCAATATCGGGCAACTGGTCGGGACGAGAAACCTTTGTAAAATTGATTTTACGTATCTTCATTTAATGTATTCCCATTGATTGCAATATTCCAAGTCCACATCATCCCCAGCGGTTAATTCATTAACTTTCTTCATCTTTCCTGTGATAAGTTTGACTTCAGCATTCAATGGTATTTTGTAGCTTTTATCATTTTCCAATTCCATAATATACACTTCTTCTGGCATAGCACGTACCTTATTCATGAAACGTTCAAACAACAAATCATAAGGAATAGGGTCTATATCAGTGATGTCTAACAAAAAAGCTAATAAAGAACCACCAACTGAACCACGTCCTACGCCAACCATTATGTTCTCTCTTTGGCAAAACTGTATAACGTCCCAAAGCATTAAGAAATAATCCACAAAACCTGCATTCACAATTAAGTCAGCTTCCGTTTCGAGGCGAGCGTGATGAACCCGAATTTGCTCACTCGTCATGTTTTTAAGCTTCGAGGCGCATCCAATTGAAAGAAGTTGGAAGAATATCTCATTATTGTCATCGACGTCACTAACACCAAATTTCTTGGCAAATTCAGCACGCCTCTTTTCGTACAGCTTTTTATCGTTACCACATTCTGCCATTGTGACTGCTTCAAACTTAGGCAGCTTTGCACGTCCAGTAGAAATCTGATACACGCACTTTTCTGCTATTTTATTAGCATTTTCTACAATCTGAGAAAAGAACATTTCAAGTTCTTCTTCATCTTCAAATAACGGTTGTAGTTTATTGTATGAATCAGTAGCAGACTTAAAATATTGATCAGAGGACTCTGCATATTGCTTTCCGCTTATAGCATTTACATACTTCTTAGCGGTTGCATAATCAGGGTCTATGTAATATGAATCATTGATTAGCACAAATTCAATGTCATCACTGAAAAGGTCGCGCATCTGCTTGTATTTATCCAATAATTGTATATCGTACTCATCTGAGTCAAACTCAACCGTATCAATTTGATAATACACCTCTTGAAAAACTTCTTTGTATAGTTCTATATACAAAGACATTTCTTCAATACTATCAGTGCTATTAATGATTGAATTCGTAGAAAATACGAATATTAGACCTTCTGTATACTGAATTAAATCAGCTTCCGTTATGTGAGGGTCACGATGATTATCCACATTGATAATCTTATTAATCCTCAACAAATTACGCCATCCAGTTTCATTTTTTACATACAATTTACATTCGTGATTTTCATCCAACCTACCTTTCTCATCAAACGTATACCTAATGGTGATAGTTTCACCAATCACACACCTTATGCCCTTATCAATTGCAGCTACCTGCAACGGTAATGTTCCTGCTAAAGTATTAACATCACATATACCAATTACTGACATCCCAAGAAATTTCGCTTTAGTCACCCACTGTTTAGGAATATGACAGCCATTTAACAATTCGTATTCTGAATGTATACCAAGATGAGCAAAAGGAATGAATTTTTGTGTAGACTTCCCAATATGTTTAAGGTCTTCAAAAGCAGCATCTATTTCAAATACATCACTTTCATTGAACTTTAACATAAGCTTTTCGTAATCAAACTTAGTATAATAAAACTTATCACCAAATTCATATACAACAGCTGTCAATTGTTTATCAATGATAAGAAATATTTCTTCATAGCTTAACAACAGCTTCATTTCCCGGTCAAATAGCCGTTCTTCTTCAGCCCCTACTACTAACAAGTATTTACCACCTGATATTTCTACAATTTGCTCATCTATTTTATTATATGAAAGGTGGTTTTCATCACACCAAGTTTGCAAGTCAGCCATATTATAATTTACCGATTATTGAAAAATCTACATTGGATAACTCTGGTAAAGCATTGAGCATCCTAATTTCAGATAAGGATGCTTGTACAGCTTCTTCATCTTTCAACCGGGCATGAAACCAATTAAGGGCTAACATTAAATAATCATGGCATAAAGCCGGAAACAAATGCTGTAGCTTGCATATATTAAATATAGCAGCTAAACGGCTCGCATCATCACGTTTCGATTTTGTATAATCTATATACAATGATAACAAATGATAAATATAGAACAAATAATTTGAATGCGACAGCACTATCACATCATCATTTCCATCCTTACGATTTTTCAAACAATGTAATATCCTATCTACACCATAATCCATTTCTTCAAGACGATGCTGCCAAACATGATGCACACTTTTATAAGAAAAATCCATTTCTGTTGGATTTACATAATGATATAAGGTGGTTGTATCCATCTGACTGACTTGTCGTTCATACATTTTCTCATGTATTTTATTATTATCATTATTTGTATATATGTGTAATGAATCAGACATATGTACCTGAGAACCTACACCGACTCCAATAATATGAGCCATAATTTCTAACAAGAAGCTAAATTGAAATACATTAGTTGGTAACCCCCAATGCAAGTCATTACTGCGGTTCGCTATTGATCCATGTAACTTACCTTCACGTACCTTAAGCATCCACAAAACATTGCAAGGGGTATCTTTTGTCGGCTCAATTGGAAACAAATCCAAGTCCGGGTTCCAAATACTTAATACCACACGACGATTTTCATTATTTTCTGACAACAACCGACAAGCTTGCTTTATTTGATCTTTACCTGTACCTACCTTTAGCATATCAACACTATCAGTACCAATACCCCAATCACGCAACCTGAAACCGTAAGGTGCATGAAACGTCTTACCATTGTCACTAAATTCGGACATGCGTGAATTAAACATGGTAAGAAACTCCACATCATACCGTCCTGACCATATCCATAGGGCTTCAGCTAACAAAAAGAATATATTTATATCACGTCCCTGACCACCTACACAACGAGCAATTGGATTGTAATATTCGGTACGGAATGACAAAAATTCCTTTGTTACTCCATAGCGTGAATTAACTACAGTACCGTTCTCAAAAAGAGCTTTATTCAACTCAGGATAGATTGAAGCAAAGTTGCTACCAACGGCAGACGAAAATGTTAAATTGATCATATTTCTTGATTTTTATTTATTGTTAAGTAACGATGACTAAAAACAAAAAAGCCCCGCTTCACAGCGAGACTTTCTCAATTTTCAATATGGAACTACAAGAGGATTATTTTTTACCTTTAGGCTTAGCATTACTTTCCTGAAGCTTCTGCTCCATCTTTTCCCGATTTTCTCCCATTTTCTGATCAGACCCGGTGGCACGCGATAATGAAACTTCAAACAAGCTTCCTTCATCATATGACCAACCTTGTTCTTGCTCATCGTAATAAAGCCCCAGTATAGCGAACACCTGTTCAGTAGTCACTGCCCTGATACAAGGGTGTGATTCACCACGGAACATACCGCGTTTGTATTTAGGTTCATAAGTAGCTTTTTTACCTTCCCCAACCTGTACTTCTTCCAGCAGTTCCTCTGGCAAAAAGCCTTCCAATTCAGCTACATTTTTTAAGCGGTTGGTATACAAATTACCACGCAAGGTGTCATCCACAATACGTAATTCATCAAAATTCAATATTGTAGGCAACGCATTGTCACCTTTTAAGCGGATAGTGAAACCTTGTTTCAAAATCTTGAAATCGTACTCATCCTCACTAAAAACTTCCTTGAATATATCAAGATGACTGAGATGCGAGTCATCAGCAGCCGGGTCAAAACGTGTGCCAGCAGCACCTACCGGAACAGGGGCTTTTTTCACTGCTGGAGCGGCTTTAGCCGGGGCTGATTTAGTAGCAACAGGTTTAGCAGCTATTTTAGCTGGGGCTTTCACTGCCACTTCGTCTTCTTCAAGTTCTTCCACTTCGTTTGCCAAAGCATCCGGGTCAAGGTCTTCTTCCTCTTCAAGCACTTCTTCCTCAGCGTCACTGCTGCTTTCAGGTGAAAAGAAAGCATCTGCCATGTTGATAAGGTCAATAAGACTTTCATCGTCTACATTGTCTACATCATGATCGCCTAAGAACTTGATCAGCTTATCTTTAGCTGCTTCTTCAGTTGACACTCCAACAATGCCTACTGCTTTTAGTTGATTAATTTGTGTTGATGTTAATTTTGCTGCCATGTCTTTTTATTATTTTGATATTGGTTTAAAAATTTGTTGATTGCTTTAACTTTGAGATTGATCAATCCTCAGACTCAGCTTTAGCAAAAGACTGTAATGAGCGTTGATTAAATGTATTGTATGCTACTTCTTTCAATTCCGGGTCATCACGCAAGGAATTCACCTTTTTATTCAAAAAGTCTACCACCCCACTTTTCCCGGAGTCAAAATGATTTTTAAATATCTTGGAAATACGGTTAACATCATATCCCTTCAAATACAAACAAATACAACCCTTCTCATACATATTCAATCCCAACAATATATCGTACCCACCTACAACTATCACTTTGTTAGTAAAATCTACACGAGTGTATCCTGATATCTCATATCCCAAGTCCACTTCTTTATTCGTGAAGGACATTGTAACCATCTTTTTCACGTCTAGAACAAATTCCTTTTCACAATTGTGACAATGCCAAGTTTTGATTTTCCTACCATTTTCATAATCAGTAGCAATACGCCGAACTTGTGCTGATCCACAATGAATACATTTTTCTTCCTTTGGGGCATCTTTTGTACGGACACCCTTGTACAGATCAATCATTCGGTTGTTTAAAGTCGTCTTGATGTAGTATTCAATCGGGATGGGCTTGAGTTTCCCAGTTTTTCTGTAGTATGCCCATTTTTTGCCATAAGCTATAATAGATTGATATAGCTTCATTTTGAGTTCTTGTTCGATGTCTGACAATTCAATAGCTGCGTCAGCAATCTCAATCTTTCTCATGTATTGCCTGATAAGTGGCAAATAATGCTTGTAAAAGCGTGTTACTTGTGATTTATGTTGCATAGTTTACCTGTTTGTATTCCCTATTTCGTCTTACGACACGACAAAGTTCGTAATAAGATTTGGTATTCTAAAATTTATTTTAAAATACCCTCAAATTTACAGAACTCGTGTCACGAGCGTGCGACTTCTTTCCACCACATTTCCATCCTTCAAAATCACTTCAACTGACGCGGTGGTAACATTATGAAACCTTATGTTCCCCAATTTATAATTTTGTATATCATCGCCCTCACTACTGTAAACTTTTACAAGTGAACCAGAAGCAAAATAATGATTTACATCTTTATTAGATTGACTTTTCCCAAAATATGGTAAGCCTTTAGGTTTATAAACGAGCGTTATATATTCATTACGCTTTATTTCAGAGTTAAATATTGACAGGAATGAATTCTTGGCAGCAATGTCCTTAATCTTTACAGCTTTTCTTTCCATTACTGCTTCGTAATACGCTTTATCTGAAGCATTGGGATAGATTTTACGTCTTATCTCATTTTGAAAATATTCCTGTTGTAGTATATCAAAGTAGCCTATAATGTCTTGCTTTGTATTATCCATTTCATTATTCCAGTTTCCCTGTCTATAACTGGAGCAGCTGAACCTTGCTGTTTGCGAATGACCACGGCTGTTCGAGGTGTTCCATTGTCCAAGCAAAGTCTTCTTCTGTAGCATCTCCAGGGTCTTTACCGTCCCGAAGATAGCCAACTAACACATGAAAATGCTTGTTTAATACAAAAGAAGTTTTTTTCATATCTTTAATAGCATCTGGATCATATAACAATATGATGTTATCAATACCCTTTCGCAACAACAAATAAATTTGTTCCGGGCTAATTTTCTTACCAAATGTAAAACAACACTTTATATCATTTTGAGCCTCTAAACCTAACTTATGATCTGTGTTCTTTTTATCAAAATATCCTTCTACAAGTATTACAGTGCTCGTCAAAGGATTTAATTCGTCATAGCCCCCCAAAAGCTTGGAAAACTCTGCTTCTGAATTTCGATAGCGTGGATACCTTTTTTTACTTCCTTGAGCACGGTATTCATCTTCTATTGCCCTTATTTCAGCCTTATTTAAAACTGTCCGGGCTAAGTAAGCCTTTAATTCACTATCCCGGTAAATCCCAATAATCACATAGCCTTCCAACTTGAAAACTAAATTAGTGGTGCCGATTGTATCATTCTGAAAATCTTCCTCAGAAAATCCCCGTCCTTCCAAGTACTTATGAGAAAATATGCGTTTAAAACCAACGGGGAACTTGATGTTGGGTAAATCTAAACTAATTTGAGTATCAGTATCTTGTTGAATAACATCTAAAAGATGTATATCCAACTCTTTTTGAATATCAACCAATTCCCCTTCCAACAAGTGAGTAGCTTCTAACACCTGAAGCAACTTAAATACACGCCCATGCTCTCCACAATGCTTACAATCAAAATTGAAAGACTTGTTAACGCCATATCTGTCAACATCTTGTGTAGACAGCTTAACATACATATGTTGCTTCTTTCCACAAAATGGACAATCACAAACTACATTATTTTTTGTAGCTTTACGAGGACTTAACAGTATTTCCAATATTTGATCATCTGTTATCATTTTCGCTTGGCTTTACCCTTCATTTTACTTAATGCCCTGTCTTCTGCTATTTCCAACTCCACTTGTTCATCAGCTTCCTTATTAGCTAATTCTTCAGCAAAAGCTATTGTTCCCATACGATCATAAAAACGGCTATTTTTGAGACTTTGTTTCCAACGCCACGTTTGATGTGACTCGTGCTCCCGCATCTTATCGCAATGAACCCGAACTATATTTTGTCCTCGCTCCCTGCGGCTTTGATTTATAGTGAAGTGATAAGAGAATGGTTCAATCTTACGCTTAGCATTTCCCAAGTAATGACGTGATAATACGAACTTCTCATCATCTCGCAATTCATCAGGAATATCAGATGACTGGGTAGCTGTGGTAGCTAATACATTAAAATCCTTTGCAATAGCTTTTATCTGACGACAGCCTTCCAACTGGCGCAGCCGTTCCCCTTCCGAACCTGTCCCATATTTATGTATATCTCCATCTAATTCAATCAAATCAAGATAATCTATTACAACATGATGTATTGTTATACCCGCTTTTCTTAATTCGGTAATCCATTGACGGATTTTATTCCACGTGATTTTTATAGAAGTTGTATCGCCTTTTTCATCTTCCTGCTCAGCATATTTTACATATATTTCACCGCCAATATTCTTGATAATCTTTGACCACGTTTCAATTGCATCTTGTGGCATTTCACCTTTACGAATATCACCGTAAAGCTTTCCAGTCCAACAAGCGTCAAAATTAGCGGTAGCTTGTGCTCTGGTATCTTCCGCTACCACATGTAATACATTAAATCCTAAACGTGCTGAATCAACCGACCTACAAACAAGTAATTTAGACTTCCCCATCCCGGAGTCACCTGTCCACAATTCAGTTTCTCCACTCCATGCCCCCTTTTTACAAGCTTCATCAACATCTGGTATATTGAACGGTATCTGAAATGGAGCATTATCACAAGGTATTGAGCGTTGTGTATTTCTATCCCAAAAGTCAGCAAATACCCGTTCAAACTTACCGGCAGCTAATGTGAATTTTTCAATTTCTTCACTGCCGCGCCTATACATATCATAAGCTTTCTCACGCTGATTCTCATTGAACAATTTACCAGTAGCTTGATACATGTCAATGAACATACTTTCCTTGATAAATTCCTCAAACTGATCAATGACTTTATCAGGTTTACTAATAATAATAGCATCAATCTCTTTTAACAAAGAAATTTGTGCATCATTATTATTCTTTGTATCGGAAGTGAGTCTTTGTATTAACGTACCAATAGTTGGGTTGATCTTCTTTTCAGCATAATATTTTGTTATTTGTTCCCATAAACGGCGATAATCTTCATCCGCTATGTAATTAGACTTTAGGTGTTGTCTTATTATATGGAAATAAGTTCTTTCCTTAAAAGAAACACAAAATACTTCCAATAAAAACTCTTCAGTGAGCTTTCTCATTCGTAGCCCCTATTTTTATATATTGTTGGATATAGTTTTTTTAATAATTTCTTGCAATCGTCCTTATGATTACAAAACACACATAAGGTAGAAACGTGATTATACAAGAATGTGCCGTCTACACAATGTAATAAACTTGCTTCTTCATTGTAGTACAGCTTTTTGTATCGTTCTTCAGCTTCGTTTAGGTCATTATATTCGAGTTTAATTGGTACAATATCATATGTAGAATGTTCTACAAATTTGTCATATAAATCCGCTTTAATACGGGTTCTTACAAACCGCTTAAACCGGGTCATGTCCCCATACTTATGGGTAAAATAGCTAAAACGCTTGATAGAAGCTTCACTAAATATAAAATTAGGACGCAACCCCATAGAGCCAAGTTTATAACGTTGCTTATTTTTAGTCAACTCTTTGACATAATAATCAAATGTTGATTCCACGAAATTAAGTATGAAATATACATGATAGCCGACATCTGGATATTCGGCTTTAACATATTCTATGAACTTATTAATAACAGTTACATCAGCTTTAGTAATTGTCTCTATTTTGTAGTCGGTTATTATATTAACCGCTCCAAACATATATTCATAAGCCCTTAATATAAGGTCGTGGTATTCTTCATTTGTATACTTATTCACATTCAAACCATTCGTAAAGGTAACGCATCAAATTTTCTTGTAACATATCGTCATTCTCCATAGTATCAATGTCATCTTGTGAATTAGTGCTTTCATAAGCTGAAATACGGGACATTGAATGATCTGAAAAATATTCACTTAATATGTCAATAATATCAATGATTACAGCTTTCTTCTTTGTATCTGTCACACCCAATACACGTCCCTTCTTTTGCTTTATAAGAGTGTCTTCTTTACCACCGTCTGCATTTACAAATACTTCAACGTCAGGGAGTGTGATAGCTTTTTTCCATATTTCAGATACAAGCAACACGCCACCTTTATCTGCCAACCATTTTTCCTTAGTTAACTTTCTGGTAGAAATACTGTCATCTCCAGATAAGAATTGAAACCCAGTAACTTCTGATATCAGGTTGCCATGAGTTTTAGAAGAAAACATTACAAGAGTTTTTAATTGCAGGTAGTTGCAAATCTGAATAACATTACAAAGAAGCATGTTGCGCTTTACAGAATTGAATATTACATTTTCTTTCAACTTTGCATATGTTTCTTCATCAGCTTCATTTGGGTGTATTTCATTTATCAACAAGAGTATTTTACTCTTAGCTAATACACCACGCTCTTCAAGCGCTCTCTGTGTAATATCATAAATTATACCACCTGTATATTTCTCTAAATTGAGCGTTCCTACTATATTAGATGTTTTTGTAAACGTAGCTGTGTACTGGAAGAAATACTGCGTAACGGAGTGTTTACGCCATACAATCTTTTTGATAACAGCCAACCGATCATCTGACATGTGCTCATGTATTTCATCGACCATCAATACAGTGATGCTTTCCAAGTACTTTATCATTTCCTTATCTTTAGCGGTTCGGTCTTTCTCTTTACGCCTAAGATAAGTCTGTATAGTTTGTATCATGCCAATCGTGACTTTTTGAAAATCTCGTCGGTCACCTTCGATGATGCCAATTTTCTTGCCATTTTCACCAAGAAAGGGTGCCAAATCCGCAGGTAACTGGACGAGAGCATCCGAACTATCAGTCACGAAGAGAAATTTGTGCTCCGGGTTTAATTCGAGCAAAATTCGCATTTCTTCACCTGCAACGTAAGTTTTACCCCCACGTGTTGGTATCTGTACACAACCTATTTGTTCCTGTAATTGCTTTATGATAGCATTCCGTTGATAATCACGGTTTTCAGCATCTAAAGTAGGGGAGAATTTAACATGTGATAAATCAGGCAGTTCAAAGCCTTTATATTCAACATCTATTTTATGTTCTTTTATAGCAGCTTCTACGTATTTAAGCAATCCTATATTGAACGTGTTTTCAATTGTATACATTCTGATATTGCCATCCCACTTACGCTTTCCCTTGGCATCACGTTCATGATAAGAAGGTATATTGTAAAATTCAGGATGTTCAAAAGTAAGGCTATCTTTAATAATTTCAATCTCATCAGAGAACCTTGATGTGAAGTGAATTTTGAAGCGTACACGTTTTAGAGTAACCATACGCTTCAAAATAACTCTGAATTGCTAAGTCCAAGACAGGACTATCTCAGGGGTTTCAATCTTTTCTTGTAACTTGTTATACCAAACATTGAAAGGGTCGCTTGGATTAGTCAGATCAACTACTTCTGGCATGGTCAACGGCAATAAAGCAGTGCGACGTATCCAAAGTCCAATCACACCACCTGCTACCAATGTAGGGGTTAACAATTGCTGATTTGATTGACCATTGGCTTGAAAAAAGTTAGCGTAATAAGGGGTCGCCCTTACGCTTGGTATTTTCTCCATTGATTGACCATTGCTTACTGCTACTGCAGAAAAATCAAAACTCACTACTGAATCAGCATCTTGTAACACATATATATACAAATTACTTATATCAGCATTTGTTTCATTCTTAAGAAAAATGCCCTTTATTTCAGCTAATTGATTATTTTGAGCATTGCTGGACACCGAACTAAACAAGTTGTCTAACAAATTATTAGGAACTGGTGACGAACTCATCCACCCACCCAAGGATAAATCAGGATTATTTTGTACAGCGTTGAAGGCAGATGCCCCGGAGTATGTTAGTATCATGGAGCCAATGGTTTATTGTGTACTGCTATGCCGTTAGCAAAATAAGTATGGTCATCTTCAATTGTTAAGTTGTATACATCAACTGGTTCACCGTAGTGTGCTTCAATGTCTAATATTACAACTGTGGTCATCCCCTTCTTCTCATCATACATAAATAATACATTTCCAATACGTAAATCTTGTGCTTTCTTGTATCCATCTATAACACGGAATGGGTGTTCAGGGGTCGTAACAACGTAACCATTTTCGGTAGTAATATACAAAGTATCGGTAACACGATGATTCATTGTTTCAGTAACTGTGCCTTTAGTGAGAATGTTTTCACTATTAAATGACATAACTTGATCACCCTTACGCAATAACTCAATTGGTTTAACACGACCATTATACATTAATATGGCAGTACCGCGTATGAAACAGAAACCACTTGGTACGCAAGAACCAGAACTTGTTATAACACCTGAACCGTTAGTTAAATACCAAATTGTCCCGGCTGCTAAATAAGAATTTACTACTGGATTGGTTAGGTTCGGGTCATAATAAGCTGTTTTACCAACTCCAATACCCCCCGCACTCGAATAATAAATTGGCAACGTAGGATAAGCACCATTAGGGTTACAAGCAGCAGTGGTACCAGCAGAACTTGGAACAACTACAGAATAATAAGCTTGAACAGCAGTATTTATTGTAATATTCACAGTTTTCACTTGTGAAAATGCGCCTTGACTGTCTACCAACTTGAAAGTAAACGAATCACTGCTACCTGAATCAGAATATGGTGTATAGCTATACTGAACACTTGTTGGATTACCAGCACCGTCTGTTGTCAGTACCGTTCTGATCAAATCACCATTAAGCGGTTGAGTAACAATGATTACACTTAAAGAATTTAATACACCATCCGGGTCGTAATTTGTTCCATTTAAATCAAAATTCACCACATTACCAAATGAACCCTGAATAACAGTCATCGCTATATTAGCAGATATTGGTGGTAAATTAGCAGGTGGTACGTAGGAAGAAGCCCCTAATTCAAATGAAAAAGCAAATGACAATTCTACAACGTCCCCACTATTCCAATATCTATCTCTTACATAAGCATTTAAATAACCATTATATGCCACACCTCGGAGAGATACTACTTCTACAGGTACAGCTTGAGATGAATTGATTGCACATGAAGCTGCAGCACGTTGTCCATATATATCAGTATCAGTAAGTAATAAATTATTAGGCAATTTAATAGAAAGCACATTACTTGATGTGCCTGCAGCAACTGTAAATTTTATATAACAGTTGCCTATCAACATATTAGCAATTGACTTGTATTTAAACCACCCCATTCCTGAAGTGACAGCCACTGCCCCGGTCAACTTCCCGGTTCTTAAATCCGAATTGGTAAATTGGTAATCAACCCAAGGTGAATTATTTAGTGTGTTTACCTTGTTTTCTGCGTCTAAAGCCAATGGATAAGCTTCCGAATTAGAAACTACCACCCACCCATCAAAAACTGCGCTCGGTGAAGCATTATGCGTAATTTGAACACGTTGAAATATCAATACATCATATGGCACTATCGGTGTATCAACATAACACTTTATAGGTTTAAACCCTGAAGGGGCGGCAGGTGTCTGTGCATCCTTCATTGTCAACTTGTTCATCAGAGTTGCAGGTGAACCTACATTGTTATCAAGGAATGCTATTGTAATCAGTGTTCCCAGTGGTTGATCTTGTATATACTGTAGTGTCGTATCCTGGATACCAGCCACATACGTATTACCATCCCCCGGTAAAGCTAATTGCTTGCTGGCTACAACAGTCTGAGAACCTTGAGCCCAAGTTTGTATTTTAGTAAACGTTTGTATTTTGTTGAGTAACGCGATAGTGCCATCTTGACGTATAGACGGCTGAAGCAACAAGGTGAGCTTACAATTTTCACGCAAATCAGTAATGGTAACGTTTGTTCCATCAAAAATAGCTGTAGCTATCTTATACCATGGATAAGTAAATGTGCCGTCTGTATCAACAGCGAACGTTATAGTGTCATTACCATATATCATCTTAGCCGCAGTCGAAACAATCACACCGGGCGAAAATGTACCTACAACACCATATTTTATATTATTTTCAGCTGTAAAGCTTGGTGCTTGTACAACCATGTGAGTATCATCAATCACGTTTAATACAACGTAATCATTGACATTGAAATTTGAATTCGGGAAACGAATAGTAGTAGCATTTCCCGGTTGCCCTCGCAAAACATCAGTAAACTTAGTACCAACCCCTGTTACATTTCCTAATGTATCTATAGATACTGTCCCCATCTCAGCGTTTGTAACATCACGTTTAGCGTAAATGTTAAATAAAGTTGCTTGTGGTAAAGTATAAGCATTGATCAAATCATTGAATAAAATTCCTGACTGAGCAGTTTGATCAATGATAGCCCCTGCTTTTATGGTAATTGCTCCAGGTGTAGTTCCCGGAACAACTTGAAGAGCATTAGGAAACACATTATCCAAAGCCACTCCATAAGTATTGATAAACCTTTGAAAAAAGGTGCGGAAACCATTATCACCAAGAAACGACTGTAACTTGTTGAGTTCCTGTTTACCTATATATTGGTCTTCGGATATTTTAAGATTAGACATTCTACTGTATATTTACGAAAAATTATACCTGAATTAATTCAAGGTGATTATAGTTGTAGGTAAAAGTGAAGTAGGTGTAATATTAGCCCCTAATATGTTTGTATACCATCCATCTGGCTGGAATGCTGTACTTGGGTCATACCAATCATCCTGTTCTTGTCCATTTGTCTTGAAATACTTCACCTGATTATAAGCTATGTATATATCATAGCTACTTTGTCCTGAATAATTACCAAAACAAAGTCCACAATTTGAATAAGCAGTTACACCACCATATATCTTATTGTGATCCATTTTAATGTGTGAACCACCTTGTACTTGCATTCCTACAAAACCGCCATTAACTACTATATTATTACGAGCAACCTGATAGGAACCACCAACGTCCCCTAAAACTACAGCAGCTGCACCACCTGAATCATTGATTATCTGTCCACCACGTATCCAGTTGCCTGTAACCATTATACTATCACCCGGTAAGCCATTTGATTCATATATACTAATGCCGTCCTGTGGATGTTTAGCTACTCCAGCAATGTCCTCACATTTATTATTTTGCACTCTGTTGCCACTACCATTGACATTATTAAATTGTACAAAATTTCCAGAAGGAAATGGCCCATTCATATTCAAAAACTGATTATTGTGTACATTTATAGTTTTTGAATACTTAGCATTAACCCCAGCTTTCACGTTACTTATAAAACAATTACTAATTTCAACATTCGTACAATTATTAAGCTGAATACCGTCATTAGTAGAATTTACAATACGGCTTGCAACAATTTTTACATTAGTACAATTATCTAATTGTATAGCAATAGTTCCTGTACTTTTAGCATCCACCGATAACCCACTTATCACTACATTACTTAAATTTTGATAATGAATAGTCCCCGAAGCCTTATAAGTAATTACTACCACTGGTGGAGTTACAACTGGTGGTTGGAGATAAGTCAAATTATTGAAAGCAGCTGTTAACTGTCCACTATAAATATCAATTAAACTATCAATTTTCCCCTGAGTTGGCTGATAATACTTGTACTTAGCAACTTGCTGTTTCATAGCATTAATACCAATAATCGGGATTGAGTCTGCCTGCGACTTGGTTAAAGTCTGTGCAAATGTGCTGACGGCTACCATCAAGCACATACAAAAGGTGATTAATCGTTTCATTGTTGTTTGTTTTATGGATTATCTTGAATAGTTACTACACGTTGCCCACCATTATTCACAGTTTGAAAAAATATCAAACCACTCCCTGAATTAGTATGAGTTACTCCATTATGTACAGCGAATTTCTTAAATTGATTAGCCGTTCCAAATGTCATATCATAAGAACGCATAAAGAAATACATTTGTCCATTAGCTGGAGAGGTATCCTTGAAATAGTGGGTATCGCCCGGTAAAGAAACATTGAAAGCCATCTCATAATTTGAGAAAACTTCTATTACTATAGCATCTGTAGAATACTGACGAGCATCAATGACTTTAATACGCCCAGCGGGATTGCCCACACTTTGCTTCATTACTATTATATCACCAGTTTGAACTCCGCTAATTTGATCACGTTCAGCATATTGTAATGCTAAAACATCCCCGGAAGTACGGCGAAAATAAGCATCATATAATACGGGATAATCAGATGAATTGATTATAAAGGCTAATGCATGCCAATTATCAGGTATCCAACGAAATTCCTGTGTCCAATATTCTGGTGCCCAAGTGACATATTGATTTGTTACTGTATCATAGTTTTGATTACATACAAATATTAAATGACTAAAGAAATTCAAATTGTGTACCCAATACCAAGGAACCAATGGCATTTCGTTTTTAAGGATGAGGGGAACACCTGAATCATTGATATCACCAGCCTCTACAATCAAATTTGTAGTTAAACCTACTATTGTTGGCGGATAAAGCCAACGATAATCATACAATCCATTAAAATTATTAACAACTGCTCCCAAATCCAATTTACTATTTACAACAGCAGTGTTATTTATTTTAACGTACTTTGCAGTAACATTCTGTTTAACCGCCCCAATAGCCATCGCCATCTTCCAATTTGACATCACATTCTTTACTAAGAATTGGTAATGACCCGGTGGAAGAATAACGATGTACATCAAAGTATTGCTGGTATCAAAAAACATCAACATTATCTGATGCGCATAACAAGTCCCACCTGTTCCATTAGGATTATTAAACAGAACGTTTACACCGTCATAATAATAATTTTTCAGTGTATTAGTGAAATCAAACATTATGTCCTGATTCACTGGAGTTACGGCAGGAAAGAAAGCCCCTTCAAGAAAATCTTGTATTGTAGAAGCCCCGATATTTATACCATAAAACCCATCTACATTTCGGGTGATGGGTTTATTGCTATCGAAAACAGGACTATTGATATAATTCTTAAAAACTGAAGCACTCGTGGCTAAACTACCATCTGTGCCTGTTCCTCGTCCTAAAGCAATTAAATCATCATCCTGAACAGTAGCAGTATAATCAATCTCAAAGTATTTCTTATCCCCTGTAGCCATAATGTTTTATTTGAGGATAAACTTCCTCATATTGTAGAATGCTTCACGATAGCTAAAACGAAGTACGAAACCACCCGGTTGTGGCACTTCCTTGTCACCCTTAATATCTAAACAAGTAAAATCAGACTCAGCCCATTGATGAAGTTCAATCTCATAAGTAGCTGTTTCCAACCCCTTTCTATCCACCTCTACTTTGTCTAAAGCAATCTTACGGTCTTTTTCAGACTTAATCTTTTCAGCTTCCTTTTTACGGTCTTCCAGATTATCAACTGCTTTTTTGTGTTTTTCTATAGTAGCTTGTGCTATTATAGAATTTCCATTAATAAGATTTGACATCGCAAAGGGGACGTCATTACAGCTTCTCAGAATTTGAGAATTGATACTTACTTCTTCCAGTTCTTGAAATGTTAAATTTTGCATTTTTCCAGTTTTTATGTTATATTAAATGTATTTTCCTTTTTACAGTGATTAAACCACTTCCTGTTACTGTATTCCAATCTCCATTATTAAACAAAGGGTCAGCCAACAACGCGTCATAAGCACCTGAATCTGCGGTGTTGACAGGTGTATTAGTTGACCAATTTGTTGGAGTCGCTAAAGCAGCCCCACCAGATACACCTGTAGAAGTCGAATTTGGTGTAGATGTGTCTATCCATTCATTGAAAATGGAATAACTGTTATCAGCGGACGGGAAGTTTATTAAATTACCACCCATCGTAATATTATTACAAGGTAGTCCAGAGTAATTACCAAATGATAAGCCAACTGAAGTATACGGGAAGTGAGCCGTATAAATCTTATTATTGCTCATATTAATGAACGTACCACCTTGCACCTGAGCACCAACTCGACCAGAATTGATGAATATGTTATTGTAGCCATATTGATATGAGCCCCCTAAGTCACCTAATATTAAACCAGCATAACCATTTGAACCCGAACTACCACCACGTATCTCATTATCATGAACGAGCATGTAGCTTGCCGATGTACCATTACATTGATACAAATTTATAATATCACCAACCCCATTGTTAGCAGTATTAGCGTTATTTACCGTTACTGGTGTATAGCACTTATTGTTCTTAATTTCCACACCAGAACCATTCATAGCATTGAATTGTATATGACTACCTGCACCACCTACCGGGTTACCGCCACTAACAGCAGCAAATATTCCCTTAGTCCAACAAGTGTCTAATACTATGTTAGCTACACCACCAGTTCCTGCCTGATATGAATAAAATCCTCTCAAACCATTAAAAGCACAACAATTGTAAAATGTTACATCTCTTACATTGTTACCTATAAATATTACACCGTTTAAGTGAGAATTGTTTTGGAATACTATGTTTCTGAAATTGATAAAACTACCTGTAACATTACAAACTGGGCCAGAAGTACTACCACCGCCATCAATAATAGCGTTGTTAGTCATAGTATCGTACAAATCATAAGTTATACGATTACCAGAAGACCCTGAACGTGAAAATGTAAGAGTGCCAATGTAACTTTCACCTTTCCGTAAATAAACCGTGTCGCCTGGATTTTCAAAGGTGCCAATCTTTGAATATGGCCACGGAGAAAATAACGACAACCCAGTATTGAGTGTCGAGCCAGCAGTGGATATGTAATAATTCCCCATGTTTTTATTGCACTACAAAAGCATACCATAGATAAGTAGTAGAAGCTGCTAAAGCAGTTGCACCACTACTGAACGAGAAAGAACTTGTTCCTGATAGTGAATCATCTACAAACGGCTTGGCTGACCCGGTTAAAGCAGCAGCAGCTGCGTTTACAGGTACCAAAAATACTTTAGGTGTAACAGCATATGTTTGATTGAATGTTATTGTAGCTATTATCGAGTTATTTGAAGGGGAAGTTCCTGTAAGGACACTGATTTTAATTACCATATCACTACCTGTTACAGTAATGGTCGGTGAAGTACCAGCACCAGCACCAGCTGTCTTAGTTGGAGCAGTCGAAATATTACCACCTAAGTGTGCAACAGTCACATTTCCCCCAAAGAAAGATGCCCCTGAATTTACCCACAAGGAATAAGAACTTGTCAGTGTTACATTTGCTCCAGCTATTGGTGAACCAGCAATATAAACAGTAGCAGCATTTGTGTAAGTAACTACAGTATTTAAAGCTGATAAAGTCGGTTGAGCAAATACATGTACAAAGTTATATGTTACAGTTGCACCTGACCCTGTGCTTGTATCTTGATAAGTAGCAGCAGTCATATTAAATGCAGCACCTGATACATTCGCTATTGTGTTATTAGCCCAAGCCGTCTGTGCATAACTGGTTACAGAGAAATTCAATTTACCCTTTAAAAGAGTCAAATTCCCGAAATTATCAAGACTCATCAAATCATTTACTGTTCCTGTAGTAGTTGAAGAACCCAAATAATTTGACCAATAAAAAGTTGCGTTAGGATTAACGGTAGTATTGGAAGTACCACGAGCACCAAAAATAAAATCATAATACCAAGCTGTTGGTGTTCCTGTCTGATTCCATACTGAACCACGAAAACGTTCAACTGTAGTATTTTGTAATTTAGCACCTGAAGTAGCAGCAGAACCGTTCTGATACACAAAACCATCAGTCGTATTTGAAGCCAATACGTTTCCAACAGCCATATAAAATGTGCCGTTCGCTACAAATGAACCAAAACTATTTACATAAAATACAGTAGAATACACACCCCCATTATTAGAAGCATCAAAATTCAACTGGCTATATGCCGTAGTAGATGATATTGGAGCCACATATACTTGCCAATCAGTTGATTGGTTAGTAGCTGCTGTTGTTCCCCATCCGTAACCTTGAAAATGTAACGTTCCTGATCTTTGCACTGGTGACCCGGAAGTCGATACTGTACTTGTATTAATATTTAGTACTACATTTCTACCGCTTGAACCAGCAGCACTTGTTTGAAAAGTCCAAGCAGCAGTGTAAGTAGCAGCATATGTTGTATCTAATTGTATAGCATTACTTGGTGCAGTTACACCATTCGTGAATGTATAAACTGTACCTGAATATTGCGGTATATTTAATGTGCCACTTACAAAAGAAGCAGCTCCAGAAGTTCCTGTAGTCGTTAAAGTTATAGCATATGGGCTTCCTGAAGTACCTGAACCACCGAAGGTATTTGAACTGAAATAAATCGCTGAAGCAGTGAACTCACCCTGAACGTAAGCAGTCGTTGCGACCTGAGTGGTATTAGTGCCTTGAGCGGCAGTTGGAGCAGCGGGAGTGCCCGTAAACGTAGGCGAAGCTAAAGGTGCTTTTAACGCATCGTTTCCATACAATTTTTGGAACGCAGTCAGAATACCATCTGAAGATGTTACTGTGCCTGTAGTTGAACTAAAGCCTGTTAAAGCCTGAGTCAGTATATCCGCAATACCATAACCAGATACTGTAGTAGGTTTAGAGCCTATCTGTGCAAAAGTGTAATCACCCGAAGCTGGTGTGATTGCTCCAGTTCTTGTATTAAATGACGATACCCCGGTAACTAATGCAGCAACATTACCATCAATCTTTTGTATTGCGCCCTTTACAGTATCAGTTGAACTTACTGTTCCAGCAGCTGCAGCGTAACCTGTTAATGTCGAAGCTATAGCCCTCGCATTTGTGAAATACAGGTTAGTGCCTTCCGTTACTAAAGAAGTAGTGTAATCACCTGATTGAGCAGTTACAGAGCCAACTCTACCAAATACTGAAACAACCTCAGAAGAAATACCATCAATTTTATCCCAAGTCGTACCATCAAATAATAATAGGTCACCTACATTCCATTGAGAATTACCGTCAACAGTTGTAGTACCAGCTGTACCTACTTTATAAAACCAACCAAGTGTTCCTGAACCACTCGTAATTGTAGGACTATTTATCGAAGCGTTCCAAACACCCTTATATATCATTCCACCAACAATCCCACTGATTTGGTTTTGCAGCTTTCCGAAACCACTTATTATAGTATCAGAAGTTGATATCACACCTCCAGTGCTTGTAGACAGACCAGCAAGAGTTTGAGAAAGAATGTCGGTAATGCCGTAACCTGAAACAGTGGTAGGGGTGGCACTTATTTTCGACCAAGCCAACCCAGTTAACCAAGAAGGATTTGAATAAGTACCAGTTGAATACAAGCCATTGGTTACAGTACCAGCATTTCCACTAACACTACCACTTATGACATTTGTTACCGTTAAATTTGCAAGCGTTCCAACAGACGTTAATGATGAATTTACAACATTAGAAGGAAGTGTTGTTCCTGTTAAAGTACCAGCAGCAGCTGCTATTGTAATATTGGCTGACCCATCAAAATTAACCCCATTTATACTTCGAGCAGTTTGTAAAGCAGTTGCTGTTGAAGCATTTCCTGCCAAACTGCCGCTAATAGGATTAGTTACTGTTAAATTCAATAACGTTCCAACTGAAGTAAGGGATGAATTAACTACGTTGGAAGCTAATGTAGTCCCTGTTAATGTATTGGCTGCAGCAGCTACCGTAATATTTGCTGAACCATCAAAAGCCACTCCATTGATATTTCGTGACGTTTGCAAAGCAGTAGCAGTGGCAGCGTTCCCGGTCGTACTTTGATTAAAAGTTGGAAAAACATTGCTGGAGTCAGTGAGATTTTTATTGGTTAAGACATCTGTAGAAGACGCTGAAATACCACCCAACCCCGATAAGGTATAATTTGGTATATTTAATACACCTGATATGAAGGTAGCCGCGCCAGAAGACCCACTTGTTGTTAATGAGGAAACTGTACCAGTACCACCACCCGCAGCGTAATTACCATAAATCTTTTGTAAAGCTGTTAATATAGTATCACTTGAGGTGACGCTACCAGAAGAGTTAGCAAATCCTGTAAGCGGTTGTGCTAAAACATCAGTAATACCGTAACCAGACACTGTAGAAGGAACACCAGTAAGCTTTACCCAAGCTAATGAAGAAATCCAAGAAGGATTTACATAAGCACCAGATAAAGATGGATAATAAGCAGAATAATCAGTAGCATTTGCTACTATATTGCCATTTCTACCAAAAACTGTACTAACAGCATCAGCGTTTGCTACCCGTGACCAGCCTGCTGCTCCATTACTAATTATCCAATCACCTACACTGTACACAACTGAACTCAAAGTAAAAGCAGATGTACAAATAAAATAATATCCCTTATTACCAGTAGCAGCAGTTGGTAAAGCATTCCCATTCAATGAACTATCATCTGAAGTGATGACTGTACCATTATAAGTTCCCTTATAAACAACGTCCCCTAAAGCTGTAGAAGAAAATAAAGAAGAAGGGATCAAGCCACTGCTATCAAGTTGAGCATAGCCATTAGGCACATTAGCAGAAGCAGACGTTAAGAAACTGGAAGTATCCACCTTAAGACGGACTGCTCCATCACTAACATTACTATCCCAAGTGTATTCTTTTATTACGCTACTTACATAAACGCCGAATGTCTTACCCGGTGCTCTCGTAGCCAATGGTAAGGCAAGAAGGGCTGCTGATAACGAACTATATGGCCCATAATCAGCATCAAGTAAACCCGGATTAGTTAGAGAAAACCCAGTTGGTATTTGTATTGCTGCCATGACTAAATTGATAACTGAATTTGAATTTAGGCTATAGTAACAACGAACCTATGATTTGAAGTATAAGGTATAGCAGCTATCATTGTGTATAATTTATACGATTGAGCTGCGCCACCTGCATCATTTACGGACATCGTTGTAGAAGTGAAGAAAGAGGTAATATCAAAATTCATTGCATCCTCATCTACAACACTTTGTAATGATTTTGAAGCTGGAATGGCTATGTTAAATATCCTGTTTGTTGTTCCTGTATTTAATATGAATGAATTGCCCAGATAAGTCAATTGATTCACTGGTAAAGCCCTCACATCTGCACTAACTGCTGGTACAGTTGCTGATGAACCAAAGAAATAAGCTTGATAATAAGTCAATGTACAAGTAAATGTTTGAGTTGGTGACACCCCATCGTCTACAGTCATCGTAAAAGTATAAACACCATTAGCGGAACTCACATTGCCAGAAAGGGTGCCAGTCTGATTATTACCTGTAGCAACTTCTGATTGTCCGTTTACTACTATACCAGTTATTGGTTGAGCATTTCTTACAACACCCCAATTCAAAGTATAAGCTTTTGATGAACCTACTTCACGTGCTGGTGTGCCAATGGTTAATGAGCCACCTGGAGCAGACAGAGGAAAGAAAACTTGCGCTAAGAAATCATTTACTGTAGAAGTTCCCACATTCAATCCTTCAAGACCAATAACGGCTCTGGTTATGTTTCGGTTACCGTTGAATGGCACGATACCTACATATTTAGCGAAGCTTTTAGCACTGGTCACCAACGTACCGTCAGCACTTTGTCCTCGACCTAATGCTATCAAATCGTTATCTTGGACTGTGTCTGTATAGTCCAGTTCAAAGTATCTTTTATCACCTGCTGCCATTATATCTTAAATCTACCTTGACTATTTTGTAGTAAGTATGACCCACTATTTTGTAGCAAGAATGCATCTGGATTAAACTGTGATTGTAATGAATAAAACGGGCAATAAACTGTATTATATGGTGTCAAATACCGTCTCATTCTTTCCTCAAAGTCTATAATTGTCAATGAACTGTTTCGGTTGTTTAAGAATGTATTAAGTATATTATAAGAATTTACAAAAACTGTAGGTGCAGGTAAATTTAAAGGAACTACCTTTAAATCCCATATGTTTATGAAAGTCCCTGAAGACCCAGTATTGGAAATCAAAAATTGTAGTTTATTTGTATCGTAAGTACCAAATACCAAATTTTCTCCCTGTCCCAATTCTGTAACACCGTCTTCTGAACTCAGGTCAGTATTTTTAGCATATACAATACATCTTACAAAATAATAAACACTATTGTTTGGCATTGATACATTGTCTAAAATTACATTAGCATCACCACCAGAAACAGTTGGTAACGGGCGACTTACAGTATCAATAAAAGCATTCGCACTTACAGTAAGCATGTTAGTGTTAGCTGCCGAAAACTTCGCCCAAAAAGTTATCTCATATCCTATTGTGGGGTCTACTTTAGTATAAAAACTCAATACCCCACCAGAGGCTAATTCAGCTACATTCTTAGTACCATCCTGAGCAAGGATTAAGTTATTACTGAGAACAAACTTAGTCAAATCCACAAAATCTTGCGTATTCTCCGGGGCTTTATTTAGCTGTATATGCCCTGTCTTTCCTCGATATATTGGAGAGGAACGATTCATTGTCCAACCTGACAAGTGGCGTGGAACGTACTCAAATAACATCTCGTCTGTTGTCTCCCAACAAATCATGCGTAACATTTCACCGTCCGATAGCTTGGGTGAGGAAGCAGGAAGTGAGATATTTACTGTCCCTCGTTGACGGAATTCATCGTAAATGTTATAAAGTATATAAACTAACTCTTCCAAGCAATCAGCGCAGGAATTGCAGAAAAACAACCCCTTTTGGGTTAGGTATTCGATAAGGTAGTCCGGGTCTTCCGTCAAACCTTCAATCTTACGGCGTCCCAATTCTCCCACTAAAGCAAAAAACATTGCTATAGTTTTCCAATACGTTATATAATCCGTATCGTCAATTTCTTCATCTCCACGTGTTATGTATTCAGGAATGATATTACGGTTGTATAATTTACGCAGCAAATTGATCCACAATTCATTCCAATTTGGATCATCATATGTAATTTCTTCAAAAATAGTACCCTGTAAAAAATTCCATACATCAAAATAGCTTTGAGTATAGCTACCTTGTAAATCAACGCTACCACCAGTAAATACGTCAGTTGTATCAGTACCGCTACGACCCATTTGAAATTCGATAATAAAATCATCTTTCTTTCCTACTGTAATTGATACAAAATTTGATATATCATCCCACTCTGTAAATCTCACAGCATCAAAGGAATACCGAAATTTCACTGTATAAACAATTCCCGTAGTTAATCCAGAATATTGTGGAGAAGCAGTAATAACAGTATCCCATCCCCTTAAAGGCAAAGAACTTGCTATTATTTGTTGTCCAGCTTCAATATTCTGGGGAGTGCCTACTGTTATATTTACAAATGACATTAGATCGTCCTTAATACATTAGAAATCAGGTTAAAATTCTGAGAAGAGGGGTAATATGTTGGACTTAAAACCCCTTCATTATCCACTATTATGTTGCCATCAGCATTCAACATTTGAAAGCCACGTAATCTTGGTAAAACGCCAAAATCAAATAACACATCATTGTGCGGGTAAAAGTAATTATCAGGAACAGTTTGAACTCCCGGAGTATTCTTTACAATCTGTAACATATCATCCCATAAAATACGGTCACCCATTTTCCATGTGCGATAGTCTACATATTTATCCATCCTTATTTGAATATATTTAGCTACATCATTTGGCACTGCACTGGGTAATAAAGTACAACGAAATGACATATCAAATGGCGCATAATTAGCATTAATCAATTCTATACCACACTGAGTATTCCAATCCAGATTTATTTCACTAAGAGACAAAAATTTACTGTAAGAAGCTATTAATGTTCCTAATTCCGTATCTGTAAATAAGTCCCCGTTCTGCGCTATAATGGCTTGTTGAAGCTTCCCGTTACCATTAGTACCACAATTGAACATCCTTAATACCTTTGGATTGAATATCATAAAAATTTGTTCCAACTTAGATATTGTTCCTGTAGCGAAAGCATTAAATGAGTCTTGTATACGTTGCTTAAATGAAATATCATCTTCCACGTCCCTACCGCCCGCAGCAATATACTCGTTGGTTACATATTTATGACCAGTTGGAGCACTGTTTAACACATTAAGTGTATAAGGATTCACATTGGTAATAGACCCAGTGATTTCAGATTGTACTAAAGCGTATGTAAAACCTACTGGCCCAATTACCTTATTTTCCATCAAGTCAAACGTAATACCGTCATTTCCTACAACCGTTTGAGTACCAGCTGTATATGTAGTACCGGGGTCACCCCATAACCTAACATAAGTGTTAGACCCTAATGCCCCTAAACGAGGGGCTATACCTAAAATGGCTGCAGCTTCATCCAAAGTTGAACCATTGGCGTCTTGTGGAAACAGAATAGACTGTATTAACGCTAAATCTTTGAGCATCTTCTGAGCAATCTTTGCATTACCATAAAAGAAACCATTCAATACAGAACCGTCTGTAATCTTAGTAACTTTATCAGTACGCGCAAATAATATCTCAGACAGTACCTGCTTTAAATCTTCTTCAAGTTGTGGTTTTATAATGCCCATTATGTATTCAATGTTTGTGTTGTACTGATAGAGTCAAGACGGCTACGCAGTGAACAATTGATAAATACCTGACCACTGGCGAAGTCATTTGTAATATTTAATATAGTAAATCCTACAATTGAATCATCCGACGAGATTGTTTCTGCTAATTCCCGAACGTTACTATTAAAAGCGAATATGTTTACATTAGTACCGATATTAGGGGTGCGCCCCATGTCGGGGAACTCTGGAATGTCTTCCTTCAATAAACTTAATAAAATACCTACAGACTGTTTAAATGTATCAACATATTGTTTTACATCTAAATCGTTATTTGTAAACGTTGTAATCCTATTAAGATCAAGTCCAAGCACCCGTATACCTTCCACACTATCAACTACACTTTTAACCCCTAAAGATTGAGCATTGAGCTTTATAGATAGTACTATAGCGTTACCACTCTGATCAGAGTAATCAATCTCACGCAAATTATTTTCTGTAGCTATATCTATCCAATCGTTATCAGGATTTGTGCTACTTAATTGCTTACGACTAATCTGTTCTAATGACTCATTCTGACCAATATTGTAATTGAATTTTAATTCGCTACTGAAATTGGTCTTTACCTTACTCGACCTCAAAAACTTGTAAATCTTCTGTATAGTAAGAAGTTTCTCATTCATATCAGTCACATAATCAATAAAATCCCAATGCTCATATGTAGTAAAATCTTCCTTGTTTTCGCGGAGAAGATTCATCATATTAGTAGAAATTGCTATTAAGCTATTAAGCGCAGCGAAATTCGCCGGGTCAATTGTCTCCAAGTTACCAGTATAAAAACTTTGTATGTTAGGATACTGATACACTAAGAAATAATAAAACGCATCAAAATAAGCGTTAATATCAAATTGAAAAGTCACCTGAAAGAGATCAATGATATCTTGAGGTAACGTATATTTCTGTGTTAACAACTGGTAACTCATAACCTGCTTAAAAATCCTGCTTTGTTGTTATCTATAAATGTTTGTGTAAAATGATTAACTTGGTCTATAGCCACTAAACCTGTTAAACTACTTACAGAAAGTTTGCGAATTGAAAGAGCAGGGGCAATAGCCGTCATCTGTAAAGAATAATTCCAGTAAGCGTTATTAGACCTCTCATTTTGTGTAAATGAATAATTGTTAATTTCTACAACAACATCCTTGTTAAAAGTGCTATCAGTAAATATCAATCTATAAGGCTTATTGTCTAAGTCTAATGTTTGAGATTTAGCTATTATACCTTCAAGCAATTTAGTTACACCATACCCTGTCTTAATTTGAGTATTCCAGGTAGATGCAGTCCCTGAACCATCCTGTTTACTCAAACTATTTCTTAAGTCCATAGCCAATGTAAGAAATTCACTATCACCTAATAAGAATTTTAATTTCTTACCAAATGTCCCTTGCATTACTATAGGAAATGGTACAAATGTTGGGTTAAAGTTCGATACTACCCCTGATGAGGTCTTACGTATAGAAGATAATGTATTAGTTGTGTATCTAATATCAGATGGTAATATTGGTAGCAATAACATGTTTTCCCTTTGACCTCTTGAATTAATGAGTTCAAAAGTCATCATATAATATTCAAAGTCATTAGGATACAATGAATGAAGCGTTCCCCGACCTAAATCAGCAACTAACCCAAAAAATTGCGCTTTAGCTTGTTCTAATGTACTACTCATGTTAATGTTACTGTTGATTCATTATCAAATGTTTCTGCGTTTACTTGATATTGAGCGTTAATAGCAGCCCCACCATCATTTGGTATTGGCACTGCATCAGCAAATAATTGTGTTACTGGCTTGTTAAAGGTCACGGTTTGACCTTCAAGTAGCGTGAATAATGCATCACAAAAATCTTGTGTAAACTCTTTAAAAGAGTCACCTGGATTTTTGTCCTTATTAGTCTTGTTAAACTGCTTATTAAAAGCAGCTTGTAATGCTGTTTGAAATGCTGTTTTTACACTTGCTGACATATCAATCTAATGTTGAAACCTTACTTAAAATATTATCAATTTGATTTGACAAATCTCCCAATGCTTGTACACTAACCGGGCTTACTGTAAGGGGGCCAAGTGGTGATATTATTATCAAATCTTCCACTATTTGAATAAACTGTTTTAACAATTTATCTAATGTATTACCCAATACTGCCTGCTCAGCTGACTTATTTGCCGACCCAAAGCTCAGACCATTCCTATTCATCTCAATGATCTTATCTCCAGCTTTATTATAAAGCCTTACAATGTCTTTATTCATCATAAAGCTGTTATTAAACTCATCAGTAACCGTTAAACCCGTCCCACGCACATAATCAAGATTATACAACACTTTCCCAGTTTCATCTTCCACTGTGAACTGTGATTCCTGATTAGCCATTAAGTGAACTTTATTTGTAGCTTTTACATTAATGTCTCCACTAACTTCTACATTTAGTTCAGCATTTTTATCAGGATTAGTTACTTGTATATTTGTTTTTGCTACTACACCACTTTGATTAGCCGATACTGAAATGTTTAATTCAGCATTATCAGCATCCCATAGGGTAGCTACGTTAGCAATGTCTGAAATTTTCTCAATACTATATTGATTCTGACTAAGGGTCTTAGCGGCATCTCCCATAAAATCTACCACACTTATTACAATCTTACGGTTTTCCATTGGTACATTTATACAAACCAATAAACTACCGAAGCCCTTATCATCCTCTGGAAACTGAATATGCATCAACTTATCCTTATCGCATAACACATTCCGAAACAGATTGCCGTCTACAGTTCTCATCATGAGTGTCTTGTTTTTATATACAGACTTCAGATAAGTGTCCTTATCAATATTAGAAGGTACTACCGCATAACCCACCACAACAGGCTGTGGAGACACTTCCGTACTTCGCTGACTCAGATTATTTCTTGTATTAGTTTCCATTAGTAAAATCAGCACTTCCTACTACGTAATCATCAACAAACTGTTTACGTTTTAAGAAAAAGTTCAATACATCTTTATTCACTTTGATATTTGAAGCCGAAGTGTTTTCAGTGTTATATGTTATATCTAAACCATAATCTACTATATTAAAGTATGATACAGTTTGACTTTTTAAAGTTGAATTAACATATGGTAAACTGCTATTCGGAATAGCTTTGGCACGAGCATATTGTTCAACCATTCCTCTGGAAACGGTTAATATAGTTTCGCGTTCTACAGAAGAAGTTCCTTGTGTAGCAGTGTTAGTTACTGCGTCTACATAAAACAATTCACCAGTATCTGTATAACGAATTACCATACCGCGCTTTATCCTGCGGTCGCCTGGATTAAGTGTAATTGTTCCCTTCCTTGTGAATGGTAAATAAACACTTGTGGAAATTATGTAAATGAGGTCACTTCTGAACTGCTTAAGCAATGATTCTACAGTAACACTATCAGTATTCGTATTAAAAATCTGCCCATAAATAGTAGTCACATCCATGCATTTTGCACCAAACAATACAGCAAGTTCTTCCAACCAAACAGTCAATTCTGCTGCATAATTATCACCCACTGTTTTGTCAATAAAGCTTCCTGAAGGACGCAACCGATACCAAGAATATATATCAGCATCATCAAAATCTAATGATTCATTTTGTACAAAATCACCACTAATTTCGATTTTCCCCGTCTTATCAAAAGCTTCTAAATAAGCATCTTGTGTAAATGGTGGACGCCAAACTTGAAAATAATACTGATCACCATACGTATCACCCTTAAATTCACAAAAAGGCATTTGTACTACTTTACTTATGTAATTTAACAAGCTACCCTGATAATCAGTGATTGAAGTGTCCACCAAGCGCAAACTTGCTACATTTTCATCAAGCGCTAATTTTACAATTTGCCATATCCCCTGACTTAAATTCTTAGTCACGCTTGTAGTCTTGCTTATGGTACCATTTTGTAAAGTACTTTTACCGTCTAAAAATGGTGTATCAGTAAGCGTTGATTCATCATTCGGATTAATATCATAGCGATATGACCTTCTATCACCCCATCCTAAAAACAAACTATCATCGTCTGTCACTGCTATATTAGAAAGCAAATTCATTACAAAATTCACTAAATAACCTACTGAAACATCTACGAAAGATTTGAAAAAATACAACTCTTTACTTAATACACGTTGAATAGCAATTCCCTTTCTACCATCAAACCCTCTGGCATAGTCTAATGGATATATATAACAACCGTCATCTATTAACAACTTCATTAAGCACCTGCCATTTATGTTTATTTCAGAAAATGTATTAGATGGGTCATATGTTAAAGAAGACGTATCAATCAGTCCAATCATGTCCCAATTCCTGCCAGCTGGCGACTGTCCGGGAAACAAAAAATCAGCTGAATTCATCAAATTAGGATCAAAATCCCGAATTTTAACCTCACTTTGCAATGTCTCGAATTGAATAAAAATTACGTCATTCGGCTGAATAAGGTGATGAAAGAGCATTGTTTTGCGCTTAAATTGACCTTCCTTCTGGGCAACGAGTGAATCACGCACTAAACTGTTAATTTCACCATTAAATGCAAAACTGTTAAAAGTGCCATCACTAACTATCCACCCGTCTGCTTGATCATATTCGCAACTTATTGGGGCTAATGTTAAACCAAAATTACCACCACCTACAGCAACATTTGTAGTTATGTTATGTACAAATGGAGTAACATTTATCATCTTTCCCTTCCCAGTTCCTAAAGCTTTCGCATACACCCAAACGGTATACTGACTACAGACGCGATAAGCATTCCCCAAAAAGGAATTGCCTGCATTGGTATTTGTGTTTAATTGTTGTACTTGTATATAATCTTTGCTTTGTAGCTGAGCAAGAACCTCAATAGGCATATCTAATGCTACTGTTTTAAGGTCTACTGACAAATTACCAGCATTGGGTAATATTTCACGTGAGAGACATTCCTTGGGCACTTTTATGAGTGTTCCGAACTTTATTAAACTTTGATCAGCTCTACTGTATTTATTTTGTTCAAAAGCGTTGTACTGAGCAAAGATACGGGTATCATTTCCCAAGTATGTAAATAAAGCATTAGCGTCTTTTATAGGTGAGTCAGGATTAGTGAAATAGATAAGATATTCATCTATTACAGACTGCCAAGTCGATACTTTGGAACTGTTGATAACGATATTTATAATGTCTGTAATGGCCATGACTATTTACCTTTATGTATAACATTTTGAGAAGGTTTTTTGTTCTGCTTACGTATTTCGTCAAGTATTTGTTGTAAAACTTTTACAGTTATGATTTCATCATCATCAGCTTTAGCATTAGGAAAATACTTATTACCTTTTGTATCCAATAATTCAATTACCTTTTGCAATTCACCATATTTCGTATCAGACAACGCAGCTTGTAACTCTTTTGGTTCACCCCTAAAACCTATATGCCTACCATAGTCTACATCTTTCAAATAGTCTTTTTTATCAACCATGTAAGTCACTTGGTCACTAAACATGTTCTGTAATTGCTGACGATGCTGTATATGATATAAAACACCCTTATCACCCGGCACATCTACGCCATAACCAAACATATTCCCAAGCCGATTGTTAGCAACTTTCTTAAATGTTTCATTCGTATGTTCAACCATTTCTTTTCCAGAAACGTTCTGACCAGTTACACGCTTGAAACCATCTACTATAGCATCTACAATGTCCTTAATACCTTGTTTCACCATTCCCTCGAAACCCTTAGTCTCATAGGCATTAACAAGTTTAGCTAATTCAGCTAAAGTCTTTTGTCCAAGGTCGGCAAACTTATCATTAAACTTACTTAAAGCATCTTGCAAAAATGTTGTATTTTCAGCTGCTCGCTGTTCAACACTTTTTCTTGTGAATGAACCTGCCAGTTTCATCCCTTCTTGTGTATCAAATACACGTGGATTTTTCTGATAAGCTTCTACTAAAGTGCGTGCCTGAGCAGGCTCTAACCCAAAAGCAGATTGTACGGTACGCATCATTAGTTCACCACTCGAAGTGTGTCCAAATTCACTCATTACTGCACTTATATTACTTGGTGTTGCGCCTTTTGCTTGTTGTTCTTGTAATTGAAATAAAGACATACCAGGATTAGCCCTGCGCAAAGCCCTTAATACAACTGCTCCTGAAAATTCATCGTGTGGAGAACGTATACCAGTATTAATACCACCTTCATAAGACATGATACGACTGGAGTCAATACCAAGTCGCCCGAACATAGCCATTAAAGCTGTAGTCTGACGAGGGTCTACACGCCCTGTTTGTTCTACTTGTTCCTGATTGAGCTGATTGTTTATGCTAAGTAATTCAGAAACCTTAGCAAAGTCTCCCTTATCAATTCCAAACACCTTAGATTGCTTAAAGAAATTAAGCATTTCTATAGCAACATCTGCTGAAGAACGGTGAGTAGTTGACATTCTGAGAGCAATTGCATTATTGTTCAATTCTCCAGCATTCAACCCAAATGATCTTTCAAAAGAATATTGACGCCTACCACGCCCTGCTAACCCAAAGGAAGTACCTGCCTGACGTGCTACTTCTTCATCATAACGCATAGCATCGGCAGTCTTAAAATCATACATTCTTCCTATACCTAAACCACCCATACCAGAAGTTAAACCTCCAATACGTGTTTGCGCTCTGGAAAGTTCTTCACCTTCTGTAATGATCTTACCTAATATTCCTGCTATAGAAAATACAGCACCGAAACCAGCGGCACCAAATGCACCTGCTAAGGCACTTCGCACTATACCACCACCATAACCACCACCCCGTCTATGATCATCTTCATCATGTTTCCGTTCAGTTTCATTGGCGCGATATTGTTGAAACTCATTCTGAGCTGCCTTAAGCTTAAGTTGCTTTATACGTGCATCTGTTTCAATTTGTGTTTGTTCCTCATTGTAACGGTCTTTCAAATCAGCCATTTCGGGGCTACTGGCTGACGCACCATTTTCCAGCATAGTCTGTTTCTCTGCCTCATAGCGAAGCTTAGAAGCCAACTGCAAGCGTGAAGTTTCTTCCCGGAGTAAGGATTGTTGTAGTTGTAATTCTCGTTGTAAATAAGTGATACGGTCTTTTACATTAGTACTATATTTTTCACTATTTCTCAATAAATCAGCGAAAGCATTCTTTCCAGAATTTTGTATCCTATCCATTTCTGACCTGACAGAGCCAGAAAAGTCATTCATACGCTTGTTAACGCTGTCTACACTTTTTCCAGCTTCTTCAAAAGCCCCAGAAATGGACTTTCCTACACGGTCTACTATGGAAGCGAACTGTGAATCATCAGCTTTGAATATTATTTCCCTTTGTATCCCCATTGAGTATGCCCTCGTTTAATTTATCAAGATCAAGCTCATCCCAAACATCATCAATTTCTTGCTTGGACATTTTGACCACTTTATTTTGGTCTTTATATACTTGTGAGTATTCACCGAACTCATCATTCTGTATTTCCTGTTCCTTCTTATACTCAGCTATATCATGCTCTTGCATTAAATTAAAAAGCATGGACAAAAAATCCATGCTCTTATGTTCGATTGAACCAAATTGTACATTATTCTTAGCACGCCATATTAAATCTACGGGGTACTTTGTGTTCCACTCGTTTAAATACTGACGAAGGGGTTTATTCGGCGGTTGCAGGCTTATCATTGGTAGTATACCCCAGCTTTTCCAATTCCTTATTAATTTCAGACATTATTCCATCGTACCAAGGTGAATACACTTCAGAATACTGATGAGCTAAAACGCTGCCCAATTTCATATCAATATTCTTAAGAGTAACACCACTCAACCAACGTTTTTTCAAATCTTCTGAAAGAATGGAGAAAGTGCTAATAGCATCTACCATGTCTAAGTTTAATGTTACCGACTTAATAGAAGCAGAAGCAGCCATAGCAGCATAACGGTTATTGGTAAGAGCCATTTTCATTGACTCAATTTCCATATGTTCGCTAACGTCTGGGAAAGGTATCATGTATTCGTCATCGAATACCTTGATTTTACATTTTTGTGTAGTAGAAGCCATTTGTATATACCAATTTTAAGTGTCCAATTTTTAGAAAGAGGGTAACCCCGGATTACACAGAGTAAATCACCGGGGTTGTATAAATAAAGTCAGCGTTACGACCACCGACCTGTGATTCAGAGATATTCATGCTTTCTCTGGTAAGGAAAGCACCTTTTATAGAAGCAAATACACTTAAACCTGAAGAAATGATACCAGTTGTCTGATCAGTGCCAGTTGCTACTTTACGCATGATGTCGATTGTTACCCCATCTTCCTGCAATAAGATGGTATCAACAAACGCCTCAATAGATTTTACATGTCTTTGAATGATCGGCGCACCTTTAACAGTATCAGCATTATTTATGTAATTCATGGCTTTACTGAAATCAATCAAATACAAACCACAATTCAAAGTACAGTCATAAGCTAATGCTGGTACTTCTTGTACAGTTAAAGCACCAATGCCCCGGACACTACCACGTGAAATTGATTCTGTAAGCGTCAGGTCACGCATCCTGCCGATGGCTATGCCGTTAAACTTTATGATGCCCAGCGGGGCAGTCATTACTTTAGGGTTTTGTGCACTCATTTTTGTTATACTGTAACGTTAGGACTGTACATAAAGCCAGTCACGAATAATCGGTTAATTGGCCCATTTGGATTAAAGCTATACTTGATAGTGTAATCAGTACCTGTCAAAGTAACACTCACATCCTGATAAGAGATTATCAAACTGTCAGCGTTACGCTGTGCAGTGTTGTCATGTAACAACTTTTCAACGTAAGACTGAATGTCAGAAGGGTCAGACAAGTTCTGATTTGAGCCAACTGCTCGCTGTTCCAAATTGTCCTTAATAGTGGCATTTAAAACAGCAGAGATGCGCATTAATGAACCGTCTGGACAATCTCCATCAGGATAAACGTAATTGTCATTCTTCTGCAAAGAAGTGATTTCCTGATTAATCACCAGATTACCACCCACTTCTTTCAAGTGCATTACACCATTTTTCAACAGCGTCTCACGCTCACTACGTTTAAGGATGTCGGGTGTGCCGTCAATATCAAGTGCTTCCCAAGTAATAGGTTTTTGCGGTGGATTACCAGCCATTTTACCCAAAACAGTAGCAGCGTGATAAATTGAATCAAGTTCCCGGAAACCACTACGCCCGTCTGTGTATTTTTCCAAGATATTACCGTGAACCACGAATGCTCTACCACTATTATAGTAAGCTGCAATAGCAGACGAAGATGAAGACAACTGAACACTCTCAGTGCGGTCTTCCCCACCACCAATAACAGCTAATCGCTCATAGGTGCTTTCGGTAAGCATTGAAGTGAAAATCTTTGTATTTTGTACACCCATGGCATTTGCTACGCCATATTGATCGAACAAAAAATAAATGTTTGGTAATTCTTCAACCGATTCAACCGCTTCATCGACAGCATTTGAATTGTAAGTCTCAGTTCCACCAGCAAACAACTGGTAAGTTGACATGTTAGTAACGTCTGTACCAGTAACCGAACCTAAGCCAGATATTGAAGAAGAAGCCAAGTAAAAGCCAGCAGCTTCAAAATCCTGATTTGTGTTAAAGTAAGTAACAAAATCTGAAAGCTTATTGAAAGGCTGAGAAGTGAAGACCAACTGCCCCTTTGCAGCAACTGGTGTAAGATTGTTAATATCGGCACCATTCAAATCCTGTCCAAGGTAATTACCTTTAAAGAATTGAAATTGAAACTTAGTATTGTCGGCTGGGTAAGTGATCAGCTTTAAGGCATACCCACTTTGTAATTCTTGTGAAGTCGAATTGATCACACCATTACCAACAGTTCCTTCAGCAAAAGCTGTAAATACTAATGAACCGCCATTTGGTGACCCACCAGTAACAGTACCGATATTAGCGGTAAATGAAGCACCAACCGTTTGTTTAGCAGAAATGAAAAACAACTGTTGAATACCCGGAACATTGGTGGTTTTTGAAGGCTTCCACAAGCGTTTAGCAATGTCCCAAAATACACCACCACCAATCCAATTACGAAAATCATCAAGCTGGGTAAACTCATAGATGGCTTTCTTACCACTATACTTTGTACCTAATGAACCTGAACCGCCACCAAAGTTAGCACCTAATCCAGTATCTATGATACAAACAGAGCCAGAATTAACGCCAGCTGGCGCTTGTACATCACCACCAAGCACTTGGGTATACGCACCCGGCTCTAAAACTTGCTGGTTGTTGAAATATTGATACTTAGGCATGGGTTATGATAATAATTCGTAACTAAACTTAGCTTCCAACTCAGTATGCCATGCTTCTGAAGTGTTTAGCTTATTGCCGTACATCTTCTTCACAACAGCCTTATCCCTTGGGCTAAAACCGTGTATATCAGCAAATTGTTTAGCAGTAATTACTGCTTTATCCTCAGATGGCTTGCTGGTAGTGTTATCTTTGTTATCAGACATAGCTTTACTTTTATATTGCTTACAATGTTACTCAATTGATAACTGAAAAGTTAATTTTCAAGTATTGTTGGATCAAGGGTAAATGTTTTACCGATTGTAAACTGTTGAATATCACGTATGCTGTTCTCAAATTGGAAAGTAAAATTGAAGTTCCTGTGAAAAGCATTATTCGGTAATAAACTCTCATCAAATGATAAATCCGACCCACCAAACTTCGCATTGATAAAACCTGACGCAGCCAATGTAAAACTGGCAGAAATCATCAAGTACTTTAACGTGTTATATATCACAATTACTTCAAGCACATTATCACTTGTTATGAGCAAATTATACGTACAAAATGAATCATATGTATATACCAGGATGTGCGTTAATGGATTAGTATGACCAGTATCAGATGGATCATAAGTCAATATATCATCCTCATAACCACTGTTACTACCAATAGGGGCAGTAGGCAACTGTTCCGAAGGTAATATGATATGAATTGTAGGCATTTCTGCCCGTGATTGATTATAGCCTACTGTTACGTCTAAAACACGACGTTCAGTATTTGGCTTGGTAAGCATATTTATAGCACTCTGATAAAAATCGAAAGTGTTGAGCGTTTGCCCCTTGAACATATAAGCCAATAAAGAGTCATCTTTATTAGCAGCATTGTTGTAGTCGTCCTTGGCGACTTGTAAAAGCCCTTTTACAAGCTTAAATAATACAACTTCCGGTAGTAATATTGCCATTTTATTCTCCTATTTCTGATAAGAACTTATCTACTGTATTATCCACAATAGTTTCTATATCTAAATTGTTTAATGCTCTGTTAGCCAAATCATATGCTTTTATACCCGAATAAATCCACGATAGAGCACTCGACTTGTCTGATACCCGTCTAAAAGACACATACGAATTTTGTGATGTCTTCTCATAATCAGCAGTGCTTTTCTGTATACCTTCATATATGTTATTTTTATGTGTATATGAAGCAAAATCACCTACCGCTTTTCTTACTCCCAATCCCTGTAATGCTTTCGGTATATCTTGTAATTTAATAGGTTCAGATGACTGTGACCCTGCTTTTAAAGCCTTTCCTTTCACAATATCATGTATTTCAGGTGGCATCTGACCTGAAAAAGCTTCATTCTCTCCTAAGGCGTCCGGGGTCGCCCACCTGAAAGGGATTGTCAAATACCAACCACCTTTCGCTGTTATTTTACGCTTGTTTGATTTTTCAAATCCCACCTTCATATCAAACGGGCTACAACCCATTTCTAACATATTATTGAACTTACCCATCAATACAACCATCCGTTCAAAACGTCCCTTATCAATCTTATGTATATTACGGATATAGTCATTTCGGGTCGAACGTAATGCTTGTTTAGCTTCAGCCTTCCATTGAAAAATGAAAGCATCCGTAACCTCATCTAAAACAGCTTCGGTCATTGCATGTGCTTCATCAGCCGTCATAACAAACTCATCAAAAGTAGCACTTAAATCGACTGATATTTTAATAGCCATCTTATTCGTTAGTTGGTGTATTATCAAATAAACTCTCTCCACTTAAATTAGGAGAGTCAAACATAAAATGTACCTTTCTTCCCACAGCATAAATAGGCATCGGCTCTTTTACAGCCAAATCTTCAATAGGATTTTGCTCAGGCAAAATAACAGGCGTATCATCTGACGAGAAGGTTTTGACTGTTTCTCTCAGTATATCAATCACATGGTAAGTAGGATTATGCTTGTATCGTATCCCTAACATGCAATACACTTCGCCTAATGTATCTGTATTCATCAAGCTACTCAGTGAACTATCAAAGATAATGTGATCATCTTCAACAGTATACTTAGTACTATCTACTAATCTGGGTTGACTATCGACTGCTGTAAATGCATAAATATACTCTATTTCTTTGGGGCGATAAAACAAAAATGCGAACAACTGATTAGTTGAAGACCGTCTCATTACAGCATTTTGTGTAAATATACTTTCTACTTCTAATACAGTAACCCTGTCCATGAAGGCTACCTGATCAATGCCTTTAAGGCTTATCTTAGCCGTCCCACGTTGCGTTTCACTCCACTGTTGGTACTTAGTTTCCTTATTCATAGACTGTACCAAGCCTACAGTTTTTCGCTTAGAAATAAAGAACCAACTTGACCCACCACAGCTTAAGCAAGACGGATTGCCCTGACCTGTGCCTAATACAACACAAGGGCAGCGAATAGCTTTTTCTATCGTTACCGTATAACCCTTACTATCTACAGCACCATCGAAAGCATTCTGGCTAAAGATGGGCTCCATAACATTAAACCTGTCGTCAGGAATAACGATTTTTGGTGTAGTATCAAATGAACCACTCATTATAGTACATTAAAAGCAATTCCCTTGTACGTATTAACTAATGTAGGTAATCCGTATTTAAGATCATTGATATATTGATTAATACGTGCCGAATAAGCAGACGATGTCGCGCTCTTGGTAGTAGTTGTAGTTTGGCTCAACCCATCGAAAGACAACGATTGAGAAGTCAAACCGGGGCCAAGCACTATATCACCTAACATGGCTAAAAGTGGAATTGCTGCTAATTTACCAATAAAATCTAACAAGTCCCCTCTTATCACTCCCATCCCGGTTAAATATTGCACAATCCAGTAATTAGGCAGAAAATCCTGTGCTAAGAAGCCCAATTGCGGAAATATGCCTATGAAACCATTCGCTTGTATGGTGCCATTCCCATTAGGGACAATGTGAATAGACCTACCAATGAGATATTCTTCACTATTCTTAGACACAGTCATCCAATTAGTTGGCCATTTCTGAACAGGTGTGTTACCATATTGACCGTTTAAACTTAAAGCTTGAACCACCGGGAAACCCATCTTCAAAAATCCCCACGTCTCATAATCCCCGCGCAGATAATCCCGGTTCTCTTTCATTAAAGTGTAAGACAACTTAATACCCAAGATGTCTTCCACCTGAGCCTGAGCAAACATGATCTTGTCTTCAATAACCTTTGGACTAAGCGATTGTCCAAATCGGTTAGTCAAAGGAATACCAAAGAAATAGCCCTCTATCAGTTCTGTAGCTGAGAGGGCTATGCCTTGGTTCTTTTTATACTTTAGCTGTAAAGCTAACTGTGGCATGGCTATTCTTCTTCTGATTTATTCAGAATATAATTAACCAGCTGCGACTTCTTTAAGTTTTCATATTCTTCTTGTGGAAACTGAAGTGCAGCGCAGATGTCGCGTAAACTTTCAAATGGTTTTTGAAGCAATTCCTTGCGCCTCGCTTTAACTTCATCGTTGTCCTGTGGATTATCTTCAATCTCTTCAGGTTCATTGCTCTCGGCTGCGCTTTCGACAGCAGGTTGCGCTTTCGGCGACCATTCAATCTGCTTAGAAGTTTTACCACCTTGAAAATGATGTTTAGCCCAAGCATCTGGAGCAGCTGTGATAAGCATGTTCCCCAAATCTTCATGAACGTCTAACACGCCATCTTCAGGTACATCTACGGTACCAATGTCAGGCAAATTCACCTTACCGTGTTTTATTACTGCTTCGTCTTTTACTCTGATTTTCATGTTTTTAATGTTTTAGTGCAACAAAAAAGGGTGAGGATTTATAGCCCCCACCCTCTTGTACTTTATTGATTTAACGGTGATTAATTGTCGATAAATAAACCAACATTGATGAACCTCACCATCTTACGTTGCTGGAACAGAATTGGTGTACCATAAAGCAACACTAAGAAGTTGAACACTGGGCCAGTGATCGCTAAATCCATCTTCATCATCGGAAGCAATTGGCGGAAAGTCCAAACGTCTGAAGTGTTCTGGATCAAGAATGCCTGGTTAGTATTTGGCATATACATGTTAGTGTCACGTACTGTAGAAGCAGCAGCACCATTGTAACCGTTTGCTAATTCCTGAGCAGAAACCTCGAACAGTTTGTAGAATTTAGCAACATTATAAGCCATACCTTTTTCTGCTCTCCAGATAACAAAACCTGTAGCAGCTGGGCCAGAAGTAGAAGCTGTAAATTTCAAGTCAACTGCGCCACCAGCAGAAATAGTAGTAGCAGTATTAGAAAGTACAGTCATTGGTGATTCACCAAGATAATTTACAGCGGTAATACCATATACGTAGTTACCAGCATCACTGGAAGCCCAAAGAGAATTTGTAATGCCTGTTAAAGCATTAATTGGTGTAGTACCATCTGGTACGATAGCATTCGGAGCACCACTACCACCAACACCACCGTCATTATAAAATTTCGGTTTACGTTTGTTCATGAACAGGTCAGGTGTAAAGTTAACACGACCAAATTGAGTGTCGTGTCCTACAACCCTTTGACCCATAATGCCGGCAGATGTCTGCTCAGTATTCGGGTTGATATACTTTTTACCGTAGAAGCCTTTCGCAAAGTCAGAGAAGATTTTTGGAGCACCAAAGAACTCGTTACCGATACCGTGGTTTTCAATCATCCCTTCCTGTGCCGTTTCCATGTGTTCCTCTTTCAGGTAAGAACCACGCAAGTCAACTACAATTTCTGAGCTCAGGTAATCATACTCACCTAAACCACCATTGAAATTACTACCATCTGGGCGAATATGCTGAGCATATACACCGTTAAAGGCATTCGGTATAATACGGCTATCGGCATCCACAATTGAGCGGTTAAGCTTACGTAAAATCCACATGGTGCCATTCTTAGCTTCCTGAGCAATGGCGTTACCAATCATGGTCTGAGTCAGGGTCATCACATGAGTCACGCCCTTTTTCACACCAAGGAATTTCACTAACTGTTGCCTACGTACATAGGTGCTATCTTCCTCATTTGGAGTTTCACCTTCACCGTAGAACCCACCAACGTCACTACCGTAGTCGGTCATTTGGTTGTATTCCTCATTGGTACTGTAAGCAGCACTTTTCGGTATACGTTTCCACACTACGATTTCACTTTCTTGGAAAGTGGTAACACGAAGCGTTGAGTCCAGACTTTCTGTTTTCAATGGGCTACCAGACAGGTCTGTTCTGTTCATAGTAGCTTGCCCGCTAAGACTTCCTGCTTCGAGTGCCTTTGCAATGTCCTGCAGGGCTTCAGGTGAAGTATTAGCCTCGCCAGTGAACGCGAAGTTGTCCTTCATGCTACTGTACGCGTCGATGTTAATACCTAAATTCATATGGCTAATTTAAAATTTGTTAATTGCTTTGTTTATACTTGTGTTGTTTAGTTTACGATACGAAAGTAATACCTTCACTGTCCTTTATCGCCCGGCGAACGTCTTCAAGAATTTGACCTGATGACTCGTAGCGAACAACTGCCTGACCATAGAATGGGTCTAATTCACCTTTGTTGAACGACAGTTTATTGAACAAGTTTATGATCTCTCGTCTGTTCTGAGTCAACGATAACTGCTTTGAATTACCGCGTTGTTCATTGCCTTCGCCCAGCTCATTTTGATCACCTTTGTTGAAGCCCTGACGCACTAACTCACGCACATTGCTTACTGATTTACGTCCTACACCAGCTGCCGGTTGAGATTCAATGCCTTCCAAACGTTCAAGGATACGATTTTGTGTTTCAGTAACACCTTGAAGTACTGTACCGATGGCTTTAAACATTTCAGCATTTTGCTTAGCCAATCCAGTAACAACGTCCCCGAATGCTTTAGCAATCTCAACAGTTGGATTTGAAGCACCGATTTCATTGGTTTGAGCTTTTTCCAAGCCAGTACCTTCACCGGGTTTTACTTCATATTCATCACCCTTTTTAACATACACTTTGTCGTCAGCTTCCTCATCTTCTGAGCCGTCTTCCGCTTCACCTTTGTACATTTTCTTATAGTTACCGTCTCCCATGTCCTTAAAAAAGGCTTCACGAGAACCATTGGCGGCAGCCATACCAGCTACAGAAGGTGCATCAGTAGAAGTGAAACCACCTTCGGCTTTGTTGATGTCATTTGAGCCTGCTCCAGGCAGTCCCAAAATGTCGAAAGCCTTTTGAATGGCTTCGGCAGTAATTTGAGTTTTTGTATTCATGTCTTCTGCGACTTTTTCAATAATTGTGTAAACTTGTTTGGAGTTTGGAATACTTATAGTTGGAAACTGAGCAAATATCCGATCAAATACCTCTCCCTTACTTAAGCAAGTTGGTTTAAGCTGTGGATCAAGTGATTCCTTTATCAAAGGTTTTCCTGTGGTAGTATCTAATGCCTTCTCAGCAGCTTCCAGTTCTTCTTCCCCATTCATTTCTTGGTTACCCATGTCCCCATTACCAACATCGTCTTTTACAATAGTAGGTTTTTCTCCTTCTTCAATCCCATTACCACTACCATTTTCTGTGCCATCGTCCTCATCTTCAGCCTTCCAAATGTTCTCTTCATCCCACTCCATATCGAAGCCGTTACGCTCCCCTTTCATTATTTCACAAAGTGTAGCAGGATTTTTAGGAATATGAGTAACGGCCAACCCAGTGATTTTAGACTTAGTAATGTGATTATCATCCAACGGGTCACGTTCCAAGACTTTTCCTTCAATAGAAAAGCCCAATCTACGCGTTTTGGAGTTTTTCTCCAGCAATTCCGCTAAATCAAATACTTCGTTTGCTAAAGGTGAGCCGGGGTAGAGCAAGCACTCTACATATAATCCTTTGGGTTGGATTTCAGCTTTTTCAGGCTCACCGATATTAGCCATAGGACGGTCTTTAGCCTGATGATGCCAATTTACCATTCCACTACTTTTAAAGAAAGATAAATCAAAACCATCTGGGTCTAACACTTCCCCATCTGAATCACGATCATTGGTTGACGCAATCCCCTTAAGGCGCATCACTCGTTCTTCAGGTTTATCGCTCTTGCCACCCTTCTCAATTTCACAGGGCATCCAAAACACGAAACGGTCTTTTTTATTGTTTTTTGCCATAGCATTTTATACCAATCAAATGATTGGAATAACTGCTTCTGGGCTATTTAGAGTTGGTTTGAACCTGCTGCACCTCGCAATACAGTTACCTGCTCACCTAATGGGAATTGTGCCTCTAATAGAGTAAAACGCATATTAGACTGAAAGTCATCCTCATCCCCAGACAAGTTCCCAGCTAAGAATGCGCCTGATATCATATCACGCATTTCACCTTCACCCTCACCAATATAATGTTTAACAGCCTTAAGCTGCTCATCAGTAGGCAGGTCACCTATTATCTGACGAAGTAACATCATCTGGTCTGGAAAGTCCTCTACAATTTCATAGTCTTTGTCCCGGTATTTTAGTGTTAATATGTTCATTATCCTAATTGTTCTACTTCATAGAAAGTGCTGCCACCAGCAGTAGTACTAACTTTGTTAACTTTGATGCAGGTAAACGGCTTCAACATCACTTCTTCCTCACTGTCATGATGAGAAATAGCTTGCACGTCTACACCTAAATGTTGTTTAATCTCAAACTTTATATCACCACTCCAAGTGCTTGATTTCTTAGAGGTACTGTTATTACGCTGCCATATTACATTAGCATGCTCATGATGAATGTCCTTGAATGCTTGTATATCGCCTTCATTTTCTTCCCAAGCTGTAATCTTACGATACACATTGCCTTTATAGTGAAAATCATCATGTTTCTCCAACTTAGCTAATCCACTGGTAAGCAGCTTAACCCTCGCTAACCACCTTTTATCATCGTTTGACACTAATGCATCCAATTTAGTGTTAATTTTTAACGACTCAGACGGCTTGTTCTCTTTCTTATTTTTAGACGTCAATTTTTCAACAAATGCATTATGTTTTTTATGCATGTCACCTGTAAGTTCATATTGAGCAACCTTTGGTGCTTCTTTTTGCATTTCCTTAGCATCTAATACATTCTTAGAAGCGTGGAAATAATACTGCATCATATGTACGTCCGAAGGATTATATTTAGTTTTATTCTTTTCAACATCCTTTAATATACCGTCTAAGCTCACCAATTGTGCCTTCAAAGCAGTAATTTTGGCCATATTATATTGCTTATCTTCTTTATGATGATTAACCGTCTTGGCAGCATCTAACAACGTTTGATAAAACACGTCTTTAGGATGCTTAGTAACATTAGCTTGCACCAAAACATCATGTGTTACTTTGTTAGTATTTTGATGCTGTTTCTTAAAGATTAGCTTATCCGGGTTGATATTAGCAGTTTGTACATTAGTCACGTTCACCAATGCATCATTCATACTTTTATATGAACCACCAGTATACATTTGAATACAGTACATTTCTAATGGAGTTGCACCTGCTTGTAAAGCCTTTTTTACCCAAGTAGACATATCAGAAGCACCATCCTTAACACCAGCTAAGTTCTTAGCACCACTGCGGTCAGACGACATTGTATCAGATTCAATGAATGCATAATCAGCTTCAGTTAAAGCCATAGCTTCGTCAATTTTATCGTACAAATTGTCTATTTTTTCGATACCTGTTTTCTTATATAAACCGTTCTTATGATAACCTTCAGCTTTAGCAGACGGCTTAATATCAGTATTGTATTTAGTTTCAAGATAAGACAGCCTTTTGAGCATCTTTTGCTCTTTATCCCCACCTAATATCGCGGCATATTGCAGGTAGATGGCTTTATTTTCTAAGATGTGCTTAACCTGAGCAGCTATGTCAGCATCAGTTACACCCTTGAAAAATTTAGCAGTTTGTGGATTTTTCTTTGGGTCGCGCAAGGTATCCAGTTCAATCACTGTATCTTTAAACTCATCCCCTTTAGCAGCCCCCTGAGCACGATAGAACAATGCACCACCATTATCTATTCGGTACAACTTTTTAGTAGCTGGATCAACTACCATATTATCCTCATCCAATCCAACAACATCCCAATTACCCAACAAAGCATCAGCAACAAAACCATCTTTTATCTGCTTGTAAATCTTACCAGTATCAATTATGGTTGCTGAAGCAAGGTATTGTTTTAGATTTACTGTGTTGGGTATATAAGTTGTTAAAAGTTTATCACCCACATGAATAGTATCTGGGACAGCTATCCCAAATGATTTGTATATCCAATTAGCGTTCGCCTCATTTTGTGCTACTTCATTCTTAAGAGTTTTTACAACATATTTATGCTTGCCGTCTTCACTCTCCAACAGTTGAGCACCATTGCTACCACCTAATGACTGAATAAACTTTAAGTTGTCTGTAATTTTAGATACAGTTGTCGTATCTTTCTTAGCATTCTGATTTCCTTTCATAGCCTCAGCAAGCTTCTGTGCTGCTGCTTCAACACCTTTAACAGGAACTGCAGTAAATTGCACTTTCTTTAAACTGCGTGAATACTTCTTGCCGTCTTCTGTAGTAACAATAGCAGTACCAAATTTATCATACTTTTCGTGATATTTAAGCCCTGTTATCTTACCGCTTATCTTCTCGCCTGCATCCTCGAAGGTTACGTGATCTCCGACACTAAAACCACCAAAATTTTGCAATCCCCCGTCTCCACTCGTCGTGGCTTCGATTTTATCTGCCAGTGCCTGTCCTTTCTTGCGTGCTATGTCGATGTTTTCAAGATATTCTTTTTCAGCTGCTAATTCATCTTCGTGGTTAGCTATCTTCTTTTCGTGTATTTTTCCACCATGCTTTATACCAATAACCCCTGTTTTATTGAAATTCTTAGTCTTATACCACTCAACAACAGCTGCCTCATTTGGGCTTCCATCCTGTTTAGCTGTTATATAAGCCACCTTACTATCATAAGGCTTAGTAACCAACTTAAGTTTTTCACCCTTACTTTCCAATACTTGTTTAACAGCATTAGTAACATTCTCAGCGAAAACTGGATGAGTCCCAGTGTAAGGATGCTTATGAAAATCGTAAATTTTATTGTCTTTGTTAGGGTCAATATATACAGTTTGTGTATGACCTTCCTTATTGACTATTACTTTTTTTACAAGGTGAGTTGGTATAGCTTTTTCAAAACCAAATTCTTCATATACATATTCAAGCTGTTCTTCTAAAGCTAAATCAGTAACAATCATGTGACCTTTCTCTATCAAATCGCACAACATTTCAGACTTCACTAAATCATCATTTACATCAACCTTATGAGTGATTTTTAGCTTATTAGAACGTGCTATTAATTGCTTCATTGGTATATTGATACGATATACCGTTACTTCAGCGTCCGGGTCTTCTTCAAGACCCATTGCGTAACCATGATGACCATCAAGCAGATAATTATCTGATGATACAATGTAGATACGACCTTTCCAATCATACCCACTATCTATCATGCCTTTTACCTTATCTTCATTGATTTCATCTTGAGTCGGCTTAATTCGATCTAAAGCCATCTTAAGCTTAGACACCTTCACCTTACCTGCAAAATATATCAAGAACTCATCTATGCTGTCCTCATCAATCTGAGGCAACTCGTGGCGTTTATAGCCAAGGTTCTTTTTGTCATAAAATTTGTATTTCTTCTCCATTACTCTTTGGTTATGGTTACTTTGACCTTGCTATTGCGTTTAACACCATAATTATTTCGTACAATAGTTGTAAAATCTTGTGCTTGTTGATTCCAAAGCCTATTTTCAGGTTTACCACAAAGTTCGCAACGACACCAAGGGTGATGTGGGCCAATTACAGGCAACCAATCAGCTACCTTTCGCCCAATATTACTGCCATTAGCTAACAATTCCTTTAGCTTAAATATCTTAGGTTCACTACCTAATCCATCAGTTAAATATGCTGCTATACAATGCTTGCACGCTCCCTTATAGACAGATTTATAGACTTCCGCATTCTCACCATATGTCTTGAAGATTTGTTCTGCCTTTCCATAGTCAAACGCTGAGTGTAGCACGTAGTCAGCGATACGGTCAAAATCCCTTGTCCAATCTTGCGTTTTGTGTCCAAGTCGTGAAGCAAGGTCATTCTGAGTTTCGCGCATAAGTACAACCTGAGCAGCTTCATCTTGTATAGTTTTCTCATATTTTACCCGTTGAGTTTTTTCACTATCTATCAAGATTTGTACAAAATCTTGGCTAATCCTATTACTCAGACCTTTTATATCATTATAGGCTTGAAATTTAAGCATCCTCAAAGCATTCTGCTCTGCATCAGTCAATGGTAAGAACTTCCCTGATTCTACAAATTTCAAAAAGCTTTTGTAATCCAGTTTTTTAGCAGCTTTATTTCCCAAAGCTTCAGCTAATAAGCCAAATTTAAAGGCATCTGTAACTTTCCCTTCCACATCTACAATATTGGAAATGTCTACACCGTGTTTAGCAAGAACTGCTAAATCATTTGGAGTTAATATATCAGTACCAACTTGGTTAGCAATAAACAATACATGAAAATTGTCAAATATATCAAGTATTTCCTGTATTTTGTCTGGCGTTAATAACATCGCTAACCAATTCTTTCTTATATTTATCAAAAGCCACTTTCAATACAGAACTTAATCCAGTGGCATATACAATTTTAAAATCTCGTTCATATTGAATAATGGTCTTATAACGTGGCTCATCCTTTGGTTTTTCCATATTCCTTAAAGCCTTCGCTACGATAGCCTTCGTAATCTGACCAATATTGTCCTCATTCACAAACATTAGAATGTAAATAAATTGTAGTTTATTCCTACACCAAAAACGGGTTTAATCCCACCATTAATATAAGTTCCTATTAAACTTGCTCCAATTCCCCACCTTGTTGCTTTTGGTGATACCAAGACTGAACGCAAATCAGTGGTCGTACTGTAAGGGTTGATGTTTTTAATCATTACAGTTGGTATCCACGGACTGAAAATGTTCTTCCTTGTATAGTTTACGCTCGTTTCGTACTCATTATGAATGTGTATATTTCGAGTAATACTGTCCTTAGTGGCAGTGATGCTACCATAACTCCACTTTTCATTCCACTGAGAAAAATAGACAGGCCAATACGTTATTCGGTTCTTGACACTATCTAACAAGTTTACAGGTTTATTCAGTATTCGTGTTTTAGAAGACCCTGATTCAACAGTTACCGTTTTTACAACAGTGGCAGTTACAACACGTGTTTTTGCTTTTTGCAATGAATCAACAAAATGCTTTAACAAGTTTATGGTACTATCTTTTGTAACAATTTGAGACAAATCCGAAGCCTTCAACACTGAAAAAGAGCGTATGGTAGCAATTTGTTCATTATTACGATCAAGCGAAGTATGCAAGCTATCAGCCAACGTTTTATTGTTATCATTATACTCATTAGCTTGCTTTGACTTCCGAAGATACAAAGTAAGTAATACTAAAAAGCCTATCAACAATAAAATAAACCACGGCAAAAGACCACCCGTCATAAACTGCCATATTTTAGTACCAATTTGTTTCATGCTACGTTCTGTTTTGAATAGTAGTTATCCCATTTTTGTAATGTAACATCGTAATTGTTTTCTCTATAGTTTTCACCATTGTAGAAATACGCAGAACGCTGATAATTACGAGCCTTTAAAGCATTCAGTAAGGATGGTGTGTGTTGTATGAAAGAAGCAGCAGCTGTAATTTGACCAACTTCAGTATGCATAGCGGTAACCATATCATCCACCGTCTTAAAACCACAAGCAGCGTAATTAAAGCCCATTACTTGCATTGCTCCCCAACTTGTAGAAAGCATAGCACAAGTGTGACTAATTTTCCAAGCGTTATTAAAAGAAGCCCAGTTTGCTGCTTGATCTTTTGTACTTGTAGTGAAAGTTATCTCAGCAGCTGTTATGATATAACTTGCTATTTTCGTCTTAGTACCATCTGTATATATAGGTGTTGCCTGATACGGAATATGGAATAAGTCTAACTTCCTCAAAAACCAACTCGCTTCAAAACGGATTATGATTTTACCCGTAGCTGGATCAAATCCTTGTCCACTGCTTTCCGTCATTATGAAAGCCATAAAAATAGCGTAATCCAATCCAATGGACTTCGCTATTGCACTTATTACAGAAGGTTGAGTTGTCATAATTATCGTGAATAAGCTAAAGTTGCGCGGTTAGACCACGCATTTACAAATTCCATTGAGCTGTTAGGATACTCGTATTTGGTAATATTACCATTTACAGTTTTCCTTACAATTAACCAAGCGTTATCAGTTTCTTTCACACCCAAGCCTGAATAACCAAAATAAGTTACTGTATTACCGCTACCATCTACTGGTAAAGCTTCTATGTAAGCTTCAGGTAATTCATTTAAACCTAAAATTTTGGTTACAGGATAATGTATTCTTTGTCCAGGTCTCATGCTGCTTTCTTATTTAATGAGTTTATGTATTCGTTAAAGGCTTTTTGTATTGGTTCTTCCATCATGTTATCTTGTTCCGATGGTCGTTCATTGTTTTCTTGTCCCTGTAAATCAGTCATATCGAACATATCAGGCTTGCCATTAGCTGCGTTAGCTTGATCCAACTGTTGTTTAGCTAACAATTGTGAAGCGTAAACTGGATTGAGAATGATGTCACCCCCATCAATGTCTGGCATTCCTTTTTCACGACGAAGTTCATTTACAGTTACATAATTTTGAACTTTCTTTATATCCATGTCTAACTCTGTCTGAGCATCAATGGTATTCAATCCAACAAAAGCAAATTCAAATTCAGGGTTCATTGGCCAAACAATGCTACGATTTAGCTTCATTTGTATGAACTTTAATAAAGGGTAAAGCCCTTTGTCTTTTGATTGTTGTAAGCGTTCTTTATTATCACCACCAAACTTTATACCACCCGACGAAGCTGACCCGTCTAATGGAAAGTTTACTTCAGCGGGGTCAATACAAAATACAGCACATATTACTTTAATAAGAAACTCAATCCAAGCATGATATTCCATGTCGCTATTAGACTTTTGTAAGTCTACCCACTCCACTTTTTCCCCTTCGAGTATTGGTGTTTTCCAAGCATTATAAACCCCACGCATTGTAGCATTCCATTCCTGCTTAAACTGAGCCAGCTTAGTATCATTAATTTGTCCTGACACACGCAAAAGCCCTTTAGGTACAGAACCTTGTTTAAAGAACCTACGATTATATTCTTCACCCCATATAAGAGAAGTGACTGTTAATACAAGTTCTTCCAACTCACTGCACCCGTACCCATTGGAATAGATTGAAGTGCTTGCGTTGCGTGTACCAAAGCACATTTCCCATGGGTAAAAAGCATTTATTGGTTGCCCATCAATCACTTGCACGTAATTCGGATAATAACCCTTTATAGCTTTACGCAAATTGATTGGCAACACCTTGTTCTTTTGACCGTAAGCCCAAATCTGATTATTAGTCATGACCGTATCATCATCCCACGTATCGGCTATACGCATAGTCTGAGCATCAGTGGAATAAAACGCATACGGTGCACCTTTCTTATCAAAAACAGTCTCAAAGCACATCTGATCATAACGCAAGCTATCAAGCGTCACCTTCCGAATAAAGGTGTCAAAATCCTGATCACCTTCAAAGGAAAAACCATTTCCGCAATTCAATATAAAATCTACAATACGGTTGGCTTCTTTTTGATCCTTTTTAGACATAGGACGGTCTAAATCCCCTTGACGAAGTCTGCGACGAACAACAAACCCCATTGAGTATTTATCACGCTGAGGTTCAGCGAACCGGGCTACCTGATTAACACGGGTCTTAATTACCGCATTAACCATTGGTACTTTTGACATATTGTATAACATATCATAGCTAAGAGACATTGGCTTGTCTTTATAGCCAAAAGATGAACCAAAATCATTGGGGTCTATAATAATAGACTTTCGATTTGATTCATGCTTACGGGTAATAAGGTCTAACACCTGATAGGACTTCATTATGTCATCCGGGTTATTAGAAGCCATGCCTTTTTCTATAGTGAGCATTCGCTCTACTTCAAGTCGCTTTATGCCAACATCAATGTCATCCAACGACTTACCTATAGAATTATTTATAATTTCTGTAGACATGAATCAATTACTTTTGTATGGTTGGTTCGGCTGTGCCTTGCAGTGATTCAAGAGCCTTTTCAATATTGTTTTTAGTCTTAAGCTGATCAATGATTTTGGTTAAAGTTTGCTTTTTCGTCTTATGACTGGCTAACTCGTCATCCGATAGTTTTTTAACACCACTCTCATGATTTTTGAGTGCTTCTTCAACAGCTTTAAGGTCTTTCTGCTTCTTGTTTATAGCCTCAGTCCCGGATAGTTTGGTTTCAGAAGATTTATCATCTTGTGGCTTATTCTCTGGCTTTGACTTTCCATTTACAACAGCAGGTTGCTCTCTATAATAATTTAGATTAATTTTACTGATATGAAGCTTTTTCATTATCTCTTCATCAGAAAAACCTGTTTCACCCATATAAGCTATAAGCTTACGATATGTTTTGCCCTTCTCTTCACCACCAGCACCTTGCATTGATGCTAATTCAGCTGTTATATAATCATCAGGTTTATCAAAACCACCGGGAACATCTTTCTTAGTTTCACCTTTATCTTCCTTGGAAGTATCGTATTGAAAATCATTGTCTTTATGGTTTTCCACCTTAAGCAGCGAACGGCTGTGTTCGTTACCTTCTTTGTCGCGAATAGTGGCTGTACCGTACTTATCGTACTTATGATGATACTTCATAGCGGTAATATCACCTTCACCCTGAGAACCGTCCTTGTGAGTAAAGTGAACCTTATGACCTACAGCGAAGTGGTGTTCCTCAGTATCCCAATGACGAACATATACAGTTTTAGAGTGACCATTTTTATCAATGATTTGCTTACGCTCCAACTGTGGCTTCATGTTCTCATCAAACCCTTCGGCTTTTATTAAGCTATCGTCACCTTTTATGAGAGCGTCAATAGCTTTCTCAATCTTATCTGACCAACTATCAGGCAACAAGCTTTCCTTATCCAGTTCCTTGGCACGTTTCTTTATCCACCGCTTAGTAGCAACTTTGTTTTTTGAGCGACCATAAGCCTGAATAGCGTTTTTCAAGTCTTCCTCATTCTCAATCGGATAAGAACCATTTTCTTCAGCTTCCCCTTCTTTAGCTAACTTTTTACGCTCTTTGTCAGAAAACTCAGCTTTCTTGATGTCTTCTTCTTTTTCACCGGGCTTATATGGTTTATTGACATCTTTAGTAGCTTTAGCACCTGCCTTACCTTCCAATTTTTCTTTCTTGTAAGCAGCTTGTTTAATATGCATATAAGCTTCTTCAGAACTGGCCACATCCCCACGCTTATTAATAGCTTTTTGATTATGGTAAGGATCATCAGCTGCACCATTCTTTTCTACACTTTCCCGGATGTTGTCATGATTAACCTTGTAATTATCAGCTATTTTATGCAACTCATCTGATGAGTGGTGCTCCATCAATTCTTCATGCGTCATCTTATGATGAGCTTTGGTTTGATCAACCACCTTCACGTAAACAGTACGTGTGCCACCATTCTTGTCTTTTACAACTTTCTTTTCCAGCTTACCAGCGTCTTCCCGTGCCTTACGAATGTCGTCAGTTGTCACCTTATGCCCCCCGAACACCCCAGTAGCTTCCGCTTTCATTAAGTCAGCCATCATCTGGTCAACTGCGCGTTCTTCAAATACCGTAAAACCTGACAAGTCTTTTTCTTCAAAAACCTGTATTTCTTCACCCTTCGTGATGCTGGCGAGTGCATTATTGGCCAGTAATTGGCGTCTCTGTAAGATAGGATTATTCATTGTAATGCTTGAATTGTGTCTTTTCAATTGTTCAAATTATGCTTACTAACTGAAAACAATCAGCCAAGCTATGTTTAATGAGGAACAAATTTACTACGCTGCTTACCGATGCCTATTTGCATTTTCCAATATTTCGAGTATTCGCAAAGTACAAACTCAATCTGATGCAGTGTAATATTGTGTTCACAATCTACATATTCTTTACCGTCCCACTTCACGTACTTAAAATCCATGTCTGAAAGCATGTGTTCTGATACATCACGGAGTGCATAAATCCCTTCTTCCTGTCCCTGCGGTGAGAGGGAAGGAAATATCAATCTAATACCAAGACTTGCACCGGGGCCAACATTTGTGTAAGAATTTTCATCCCAACCAAAGTCATATTTGTTATATTTCTGTAATAAACAATAATCAAGCCACAATTCATGACTCATAAAACCCGATATGCTTGGTAACATGTTGAGATTTTTCATTATGATTACAGGCTTATTACCGCTCGTCAATAATTCTGATATAAACCAACTTACTGTACGAAATTGCGGAAACAACTGAATACAGTAAGCATGATCTTTGAACATTTCGCCTTCAAATGGTTGTTTCTTTGCCCACACGAGATTGCTCATATAAGCTGTGTGCCAAGGATTGTAATGCTTCCTGCAATTAATGACCTGCTTATGAAGCTTTACAGGATCAAAATTATCCCAAGTTGGTAAATCTACATAACCATCCTCAAATGCATCCGGCTTATTGAAATACCTATATATAAATATACGAAATATGAGGTCTTTTAACTCCAAGCTTTTATCACTAATGACATTACGAATAAGCCACTGAGATGAGCGGTCTAACTCGCGGTACACATTGGTAAAAGCGTAATTCGCCAACAGCTTATCACTTGTCCAAGGGGCTTTTTGCTTTAATATATTACGCTTATACCAAACGTTTTGACGTTCAGCCATAAAATTGAAAAAAGATTGCAAGTGTTGGTCGTGAAGATGAATATTGGCGTCAGGCAACGCACTATAGAAGGAAACATCTTCAAGTCGCTTATTTGGATGTACAAATTCGTATAACATTACGTGGAGAGTAATATGTCAGTTACATTAATTTTGGGTAAATTAACTGAAAATTCACTTCCCAGAATACGCCCAGTCTTTAAATATGCTGATTTATCACTTTTTCTCACGCCAGTGCGACCTTTCCACGTGCGCTCATCGAAGATATCACTCATCGTCTGCTCATACGTCTTACGGTCTAAAACGTGACTTAAATCGTAAAACTCATCTATATCATGTCCCACATAATATTTCCCGGTGCGCAATTTATGAAATTTACAAAGACAAGTTTCTACTTCTCCAATATCTACACCCCACTCACGTGCTAAATTGGCTCCAAACTTATTCCAAACTTCAAAATAATCCTTGTCATAATGATTATCGAAGCCATACAACCAACGCAACCCTGCAACTGGCCCATCTGTAGAATTAGGGTCGCGTCCCTCTAAGCCTAAATCAGGAATGGCTAATTGAGTATAGCCAAGTGACTTTTCAAACAATTCGGCTATCTTAAATGAAGCCCAACCACCGTGATTAGACAAATTAGTTTGCAACCTGTTGCGAAAGTGTTGATTATCCTTGGAAAGGACTTCTATCATCCAAGTGTCAATAAACTGGATGATGTCTTTGAACATAATTTCTTGCACTAATACATTTCGTGCTGTTCCCCTTCGTTCATGACCAAACTTATGAAGTTTACCACTGTTGCGCATTTCCCGAAAAGTTTCTGCCCACCAATCCTTCATTGAAGGCATCTCATCACACATAACTATGGCACTCTCCAAAGAATAAAACGCTACATAACAAAATACAAACCAATGCTTATTATACCTTCCCAACTTTATCAACTTAGGTACCAGTGGATACACTGGATCAACGTCCTTAGAAGCTATCAAAGCACGACTAAAAAGTTCAAAGTCTTGATGTATCTTGCGTATATCTTTCATTAAAATACAGAATAATGTTCCTTCCCGCTATCACCTACATATTTGTTAGCTTTACGCTTGCCCTTAAACTTGTAAGGATGAAGTTTAGCTTGTAGCTTCCACATTAGCACCCAAATCTGATGCAATATGTCAAGCTTGTCTTGCTGCCCCTTCACATGCTTAACAGCATCTTTGAAGTTAGTATATGTGACGTCTTTTGCGAAGCCACTCATTATTGATACAAACTGGGTAGCGTCAACCACTATACGAAAACGGTAATCAGCGTGGGGTGTTTCTATCAATTTTACTTGTAAATTATTAGCATTTATCAGGTTTTCGAGGTCTACACGTGTTCGTGCTCTCACTTGCCACTTATTAGGTAATAGCTTGTCTTCCACTATGGAATAAAAGCCTCTTTTAGAAAATATCCACATATACTGTGGGTAACTTTGATATGACTGTTAGTTAATGTTATATTCTGGTAAGAATTGTGCTAAATTGGCTGGAGAGTATTCCACGCTCTTAAGCGTCTTTTGATCACTGGTACGGTACACCAAGAAATAACCATCTTTTGAAGCATAGTGACATTCAGTATCGAATTCACGCATCCTGGCTAAACAAGTGGCAATGGCCACTTCCTCATTACGGCAAGTCTTACTCATATTGGAACGGTGCACCTCGTTGAACATGTCCCCGAATACAACTGTTAATCCGTGAAACTCCACTTTGGAACGAATGAAATAATCCAGCTTCAACAATACGTAGATAAACCCCTCATCCCCTGAGTATAAGTAGTCATCCAATCGAAAATTTACATTGGGAAAATGCTTCAACAAATGATCGAAAGCATTATACAAAATTGTCCAATGATTGTGAAGTCCGTGAGCAATAATCGTACCGTTAAGCACATACTTCAAGTCACACAACGCATCCGCAATTTCTACCCGGTCATTTTCTGCTTCCGCTTTTAACAACTCTAAATATTCTTCCGTCATCAAATTAAACCGTAAAGTTTTTACAGGCATTGGTATAGTTGGCGTTATATCAGCCGAAATATACTGCCCAAAAACTTCATGAAATTGTAAAACACTGCGTAATGTATTGTCCATATTAACTTGTCTTGTATAAAAATAACAAAGGCTCAAAGGAATTAACCCTGAGCCTTCTGGAGTACAAAAACGGTATTGCGTGCTGGGGCGACTTAGTAGTCTTTTTTAGCCCATTTATTAGCTACAGCTTCCTTGGCGGCAGCTTCGCTCATAATTACGCTCACTTTGTGTTTGTCTTTTGTGGCAGTACCTTTAGCAATGTACTGACCTTTGTCAGTTTTTGTGATAACGGCGTCATCTACCAGTTCTTTTTGCTTGGTGCTCATGCAATAAGCGTACACACCTTCTTTTGCTTTTTCCGATTTTGCTGCGGGTGCTGCTGACCCTGCTTTTTTTACAGTTGGCATTTGTTGAAATTTTAATTGTTTACAATGTTGTTTTGTTACTATAACTCTGAGATGCTTCAGCAGCGTTTCCACCGACTTGCATCATTCTGTGTACTAATAACTCTGATACGTTTAAATACGAAATTGTTCAGAGTACAATTCATCTGACAGGGTGATGTTTGTACCAACTTCGTTTAACATTTTGTACCACTGTCGGTAACGCTCCACTTTCCAAAATCTGTAAATTGGTAAGGGTTGGGCTTTCATTCTATTGCGATACTCAGTGTACTGAAAATACAGCAACTGTTTTTCTTTCCGTGTCACTCAGTATAGTCCTGTGTTTCAATTGTGGTATCTATGACTGGTTGCCTTACCTTGTTAAGACGCGGCACAGCAAAAATATTGTAACATATTATGTATATGAGCAGTATAAATATCACAATTACTGCAAGTACGCTAATTAATCGCTTGTTCATGATGAGCTGGGTTAACTTTCCTTAACCAAGCGTGCTTTTGGAGAGGTAGCAATCTCTAATGCCCTGATAGCTAAATACCCACAAAGGATGGTAGTGTTTTTAGCTGTTCCAGTAAATGACCACAAGTCAGAGTCATGATTATGCACAAATTCGTGGTCACCTTTGGGCAAGTAGGGACGCAATCCAAAAAGTTCCTTGGTATCGTCCTTATCATACTTGAATTTCGTTCCCATCACTTCGACTACATGTTCCTTCAACCGCTGATGCACCCGGTCACAACGCTCGTCACCCTGCTCTAAAGGTGGGTTTTTGACCATCGAGCCATCAGAAAACTTTAACTTGGTTTTTCCCACGCGAGCAGCTAAGAATTGCTTATACGGTGCCCAAGTTTTGATTTTGCTAATGATTTTGTAATCTAAATTGCGGGTTTCAATGGCTGACCCAAAATACCGATCCAATCCAATGGGAGAATACCCGCTATCCCGAAGCAACTCATCTGTATAAGCACCAGTACACAAAAATACCTTTTTCATTGCTACAAACTGAGTCGTGCGTGGTCGGTTATTGTGATCATTGCCATGGTGGCGACACGTCACAATATTCTTACAAACACTAACAACTTCATAATTAACTGCTTGTACATCACAAATGTCCTTCCAATTCACATACATCAATTCATCAATTTGTACATCTGTTTGCTCTGAACCGTTCTTCTTGACGGACAGCTTCGTGTCCAAGTTTTCCACTTCAATTGTATTGATTCCTGCGTATTCATGAAGCACTTCCAGCCCCTGTTCATATTGTTCCCGGATTTTATCATTGACCCATCCATCTCTCCACATTCCTGAAGAGCATTTTGAACCTGAAAACGGTCTTTCACAATCAATTAATAACACTTGTAAGCCATTAGCTCTCAAGTGTTTAGTAATCATGCTGCCCACCATTCCAGCACCAACTACAATAACGTCTGCGTTCATCAGACTATTCTCAGGTTTAGTTTGTTTTTTCATTTCTTATTTTGATTTTGAGATTAGCAACACATTTATAATGATCCTTAACAGAGCAGAATACAGAAAGAAGAACTCTTTTTCCCCTGGGGGCAAAAGAGAAAAACGTTGAGTTTTGAAACCTAAAGCGTTAATAAGTCAATTATACAAGACGAAATTTCGTTTATCAACATCAAATCGGTTGAAAACACCTTGAAAAAGTCACTTTTAGGCTTCGCTTTTTCGTACATAGAGCGAAAACCACGAAGCTTGCTACTCAGATTTTCTTTAGTACGATCATCAATGATAATCTGGGAAGGCTCAACTCCTCGTTTAGCAGCCCTTCGTTCAGCCAACCTTTTAAAGTTAATTTCTTCAGTACAGTCCAACAATATAGTGAAAAGTAAGCTGTTTTCGTTGACGAGGAAGTTGAGAAACTGCCCGGTAGCCATAATTGCATCTACCGTGATGATCGTCACTTCCGGGTCAGCTAAAGCTGCGCGGTAGGCTAATTCGATTTGTGCCTTGGTTGAAAGTTTATCCGTACCGCAACAAGCATTAGGTTTTACGGAAGGGTCAGTGACAGCGGTAAGCGGATGATGAAATATACCAAGGTTGGCTGATACCGGGCTTACTTTAGTATAGTAAGAAGTGACACCATTCTCATGAGCCTGAATAACACGAGAGCGATAATTGCTTTGGTTGTAAACATCTCTCAATAACAAGTGGAGAAGCGCACATTGTGTCGTCTTCCCCACTGAATTAGAGCCTAAAAACCAAATTGTAAGTTTTTCTTTCATTCTTGTAACAATAACTAAAATTGCATCAATTCAGGAACTTTCAATTTCATTTCTTCCAGCTTGCGGCTCAACTCAATATAAGTGTTGAGTTCATCAGCTGATAAGTCCCTCTTGATACGATCAATGACGCTGAGAGTGTTAACGGTGTTGTCTCTCCAATTTCTCAAATTAGTTATCATCGCAGGCAATGATTGCAGTTTAGCCCGGTTCTCTGCTTCCTTCAAAACAGCAGCTTTGAACTTGTCCATATCAATCAGATTTTTGATATTAACATCGACTGTTTGATGAAGGGCTTCGGGAGTCAGGGCATCTACTTCCCAACTCACATCTCCGTGCTTTTCAACATACCAACCATAACGTGGGTCTTTGATTTTAGCAGGGTTAGGTGGTGGATTGTATAAGTTTATCTGACGTTTAGTGAGAGCAATATGAGTCAATTGTGCTTCATCGCAACCAAATTCCGCAAGACGTTCATTGATATCACGTAGCATGTCCAATCCTGAAGGGTCATGATCACCTACATATAAAATGTGAACTTGTTTACCATTGTCAATAGCATCTTTGAAGCGGTTAAATGATTGAAACATAGCTGTACAACTGCTGTAACCGCGATTTACCATTAAATTGATATGATAATGAGCTGATTTGTACCAAAGTACTTCACTTAAGGCATCCTTCTCAACCCAGATTTCAACATAAGTATTTTGACCAAATTGACGGTCTTCTCGGTATTCGTCACCTGCTGCCCTAATAGCATCATTCACACTATCTGAGAAATAAGGCAATTTGGGAGCACGCCCACGGTCTACAATAGCATCCCAGTCAACCACTCCCATCATTCGCCCGGCAACCATCAAGTCACCCAGTTTACCATATTCAAGGTCATTGTTAGGAATAATGTCACGTGATACAAGCTGATAGTAAAGCTGACGTAGGGTCATACGAAAGCCCCTTTGTAGGTAGCTTTCGATGATGTCGTTAACCAGTATGAGTTTATCCCGGTTACGCATGTGTAAATGAATGGTTTTAAATTTAATCTTTGCCATTATTGTAAAGGTTTGTATTTGTTGTCTAAAAGGATGATTTTATCGAAGTTTAGAGTGACTCTTGCGTTAATGTCGCCTATGTTTAGAAACACTTCCATATGCCCAGTAGGCTTGAAAGTTATAGGGGCAATATCAAAGGGATTGATAAGTACATTGCCGCTTGTGTGTAATATTTTTGTATTTATGGTGTAAGAAATTTCACCATTTTCCCAAGGAACTTCTGATACAAAGTGTATTGTGTTTGGTTCACTGCAGGGGTGATTTTTGTACATCCATGGCTTACCAGCCTTCAGATGATTTACAATTTTACGTTTTGATGCTTTCATGTTACCTTTGTTTGTTAAGACAAAGGTCGTAATAAAGTTTGGTATTCTAAAATTTATTTTAAAATTGTGTGCATCTACCTGCAATCTTATTATTTATTACTAAGAATGTATATGAGTAGCATTGTACAAATAATGCTTATAATTAAGCGCAGAATGCTTATGCATAATAGCCAATAGATAACTTTAGCCATTATTTTTACAAATAGAAATAGTATCAACACTATGAAAACTATTACCAAAAAGTCAATCGTTAAGTCCATCATATTCAGGTTTATTAAGTATGTATCTAACAATTTTCGAGGCGACCTGAGCGGAACGAATTAGGACGTTTCGATCATTTTTAAGTGCCTCTAAGCTTTGATTTATCACTTCGGTGATCTCTGGCCCACGAGGTGGGTTAATTCGTCCCTCGGCGCATAAAAACGTGGCTACGAACTCCGTTACAAGAAAAAGGTCATATTTTTCAGTATCTTTATTAAGCCTATTAAAACGAAATACAGAATAAGCTAACAAGCGAAACATCATAAAACAATATTCATTGCTGCTCTCAAAACGGTCTAAATCACCGATATTGATTGTATCATATTCCATATTGTAATAATTAATTTCTGACCCACGCAAAATGCGAGGGGCTTTAGCACCCATTTCTTCAATCACCTTGTCTACAAAATCAAGGGAAGACATACTATGTATTTCAGTGCAAACTGGTAGGAAGGCTTCAATATTGTTAACTTGTGTTTCAGCATCGTATAAATAATAAGGCTTAATGAACCATCCTTGCTTCACTTGAGAACGTTTGTACTTGTTTCCCCATTCATCAATCCACATGTTAGCTATGTAAGTAACTTTTGTAACTACACCATCTTTTAATACGAAATTGTACCACTTATACCTCACCATTGGCCACTTTTTTGCATTGTACTCCAGTTCCCCACCCAGTTCTTCAACTTGATTTTTGGTGATACCGTAAGTCATTCCTGAGCAAAGGACAGTTAAGAGGTTGATGCCTTGAAACCGTACTTCATTACCAAAGACAAGCGTGTAAGGAAGTTCTTTAAAGCGTAAGGGTTCACGCCAAGGCAGCTTGCCTTCTAAGAGCATTCTAATGTAAAATCGGGTGATCACATCATTGACCAATTCATTTGGAGACAATTTCTTACGCTCACTCATTCCCACTTCCCACACCTTCAAAGACCATTCTCCGGCTTTTTCAATGTTTCCTGCTTGATATTGATGAGCATCTTTGGCCAATCCAACGTATCCAATCAAACCAAATTCACTAAACACTTGTTTAGCGAACTCATATTCAACGATAATATCTTTCCACCTGCTATAACTCCAAGGTTTATATATTAAGTCCCCATCTGGAGTGCGGAAGTAAAGCTTGATGACGTTGACTGCCCAAGGCAAGCCGTTCTTTTGACCCTCAATGCGCTGATTATTGTAATTACGCTTGTATTGAACTTCAAGCCTTAATTCATTGATTGAATTGAATTGTCCGATTTGTTGAGCTTCTATTGACATAACAATCTCAATAACGTTGCTCAACAACAAAATAGCCCTCATTGTGGTGAGGGCTACTGCAAAATGTCGGAATGTTAGCTTTATATATTGTAAGTACGCCAACCTACCTTACTTTGGTCAAAACTTTTCTGCCGGACGACCAGGTAGGCATTTTTGCTATATTGCAGCACTTCCAGACTTCGGTAGACTTTATGTAGTTCAACCACCGGGGCTACTTCAGGTACGCTTATTTCAGCGCAAAACAGGTTTTCTTTTATAATATTAGCATCATTAGATGGCTGTACGTGTTTAACGTATTCCACTTTCTGTTTGGGGGGCGAACCGTGCGAAGGCATGGCTACAGCGAGCAATAATCCAATTATCACGAAGCTGTAAATTGTTTTTATTGATGGTAACATATTACTTTTATTAACCTTGTGCTGGTGGTGTGTTTTGAACAGGTGTAGTTGCGACTGGGGTTTCACCTGCAGCTGCTTCCGCTACTTGTGTGATAGTAGAAGTTAATGAACCTTCTGGCGTGCTCGCTTGTGCCTGAGCATCTGCTTTGGCTTGTAACTTATCTTGATCAACGGTGTTTTTAGCCACTGCACCAGCAGCTACTCCCATAGCAATTAAATAGTGACAAACTGTCCAAAACAAATGAGGAAACACGTCCTCAAATATGTGAGTGGCTTTTGCAGTTACCAAAGCTGTAGCAGTTCCTGCTACACCGATACACCATTTAATTAACCGTTTAGCCCATATTGGACATTCCGCTTTAAAGCGTTGCCACGCTGTAAGCGTGCTCAGGTTTACTTTATCCATTTTTTGAATGTTTTATAAATTTATTCTTAACAAATGTGATAACTGGGTTAACCCACAATAAAATTAAGCCAAACTGATTCAGTGGAGAAGATATAAAGTAAGCAGTTGGCTCATTGTGGTAAGTCCCTAAGCGCAATTGCATCACTAAGGCTATCAACGAATAAAAATGACCTATTACGATCATCACTGCTCCGATAAAACCTGTGTGTTTACTGAGCCATTCAATTGGCTCTAAGTATTGAGGGTAATCTTTTCTCAATACTATTTTACAAAATAGCCACTTTATAAAGTTGACTATAATGTTGTAAAAGCTGTACTTCATTGAAAATACAACTTCAATGAAAAGGAAAAACACTATCAGTGTTCCAAAGATTGACAAGAGTTGATAAGCTAAATCCGTATTCATAGTTTTACAGTTTTTTGTCCGCTTTTGTGAATGCTAAAAAATCCTCAGCCAACTTTCGCAAGTAGATAAGGATACCATTTTTTGATACGAAATCAATAGAAGTAACTAAAAATGCCCCCATGAAACTAAGCACGAATATCCAGAGTTCAATAGGGGTGAACTTTATTTTGTAGAAGTTATAAGTAAAATACCCAATGTATGTGCTGCCTATAGAAGCAAACAGCTGAAACCACCCATCTGGCTTTGGGTCTTTCTTACGGTCTAAACGCCATCTCACACCATAACCTGCCAGACCACAGATTGCACAATCTGTTAAAAGAGAATAGTCGATAGTGAACATCTGACGCTTCATTTGTTTTATAGTAAATGTTAACCGGGGACGGCTTAATAACCTAATGTACGCATTTGATCACCTGAAAGGGTATAAGTGTCACCGTCTTCCAAGTTATTAATGTACATATCACATTCGGCTAAATCACATTTAAGTGATATAATGTTGTATACAGCGTCATTATATTCACGACACTGAACACACTGGTCTTTAGTGAAATTACCGCCCATTGAACCACTTAAACCGTCCCGATCATTGTAATAACACATTTCGTTAGGATAAGTTAAATATACACCAATATTGGATTGATCATTGCCACGATAATACCAATTCTGAGCAATCTCACTTGGGTCTTCTCCAATGGCTACCTGAAGTGCGGCTAAAGCAATACTCATTTGTGCAATGCGAGTATTGATATTGGTCTTTACGGTCGCTAATTTATCTTTGATGTCCTTACCTTTCTTCTTGAATTCAAGTTTACTTTGGTAAGTGTCCAAGACGGCTTTTTGAAGGTCGTCCCCACCAGCTTTCTCAATTTCATTAGCCTTGGGGATTTCAATGCAAAACACTAAACTTTGACCACCTTTTTCGAGGTCAACCAGAACGCGCTCAACTTTTAGCAGTTCTTCGGAAGCAAGGTCTGCTTTCTCAATATCAGTCAATTCCTGTGACTTGTAAATGAGTTCCGCCATTTGAGCAGTGGTAAGGACAGAATGTGTTCCCTTACCGTAACGGTTGCTGAATTCTCTTTCACTTATGCCTATATTAGTGAATGAACCCAAGTTAATACCACGAGTGGGTGACTCGAAGTCTTTTTGTGTTAAAGCTAATGTTTCCATTTATTGACCAAAATTTGAATGTTGTTAATAACTGTTTAGCCCAAAAAGCCAAAACTAAACCCACTACTGATTAAAGATGTTCCGACTTTAGCTAACCACAACATCATTGCGGTATCGTCATGTTCTCCCACCCCTTCCAACTTGCCTTTATCTGTCCAAGTCACAGCTGCTAATTCAGACATCATAATATCAGTCATATCACGACTATATTGATCTCCACGAGGGAATTTAACCCGGTTATGTTCAAACAATAAGGCTACTGACGGCAATCCTTCTTCGAGATTGTATTTATTTGTACCAGTGTGGTGAGGAATTACAGGAAGTCCACTGTCCATTGCCCCTTCAACGAAGATAGTTTGAAACTGGTTAGCTTCCAGTATCATAATATCAGGTCGGAAGTTAGCATTGATTGACTTCATTTTAGCCAATTGCTCGCCATAAGATTTACCTTTATCACGCCATAAGTTAAGTAACCACAAGCGGTTCATATCATCCACTCCAAACGTGCCGAAAGCACTATAATCCGCTCCCACGCTGGAAGACATTGCAAAGTCACAAGCGGTTAACACACGATTAAACTTTATAGGAAAATTTTCTCGGCTATTGACCAAGTTATATTTCTCCATTCCTAATATAGCATTCTTTAATATATCATATGGAAAAATAGATGAGTCTGATACAATTGGTCTGACCAAGTGCTCCCGGCTAAAGCGCAAATTACCTTGATCTTCACGCTTTTGTAATAAATCGCCTAAAGGATAGCGTGTTTCCCAAAGTACCGTCCCATTAGGATAAACCGAAGGATATTCAAATACCATCCACGACCGCTTGCGTATTTCGGGGTCATTGGAATTCATTGACCGCTTCATTGACTCTTTCAAATCACCATACAAATCAGCTTCATGAAATGGTGTACCAGCAAGTATTACTTGACCACCTGGTACAATGGCATTCATTATTACAGAATGAAAGTAATCAGTAGCTTTCTTACGCTGTAATTCAGAATACAGCACGTTGTCCTTTAAAAAGTCATCTACGAGAATATAATGTGGGTGACGACCGCGAAAAGATGAACCATAAGACTTCAGGGCTAACCGTGCACCATTCTTACACTTTATTTTAATGGTACTCCAATTGTCTTTATTGGTGGGGAAAAGACGTTCATAAAGTATGGGATTTTCTTCAATAGTTCCTTTTACAATTTCGAGTAAGTCCTTAGCCAACTCCATCTCATTAGTAATAATAAAACCACGTTCACATAGTGCTAAATCAACAGCCCGACTGTTGGTATGTGTACTCATCAAGTTCTTTTGAGATGTATAACGGTACATTTTCCAGACTGGTACAAGATGCGACAAGAAATAAGAATTATGAAGTACTGTACCATCTTCTAATAGGAACAAATGGTCTTTATCAACTTCAAAACCTACATATTTCCCATATCCTGCTTCTTCAACTGAAAGGCTTGAATTTTGAAAATCCTTACGGCTATCAAATCTTTGATACTTCTTTTTTCGTACTATTTTAACAGGTATTTCATGAATATCACCTGTTATGCAGCATTCATAAGTTGTGTAGTTTTTATCTTCGCTTTTCAACCATTGAATTTGTTCATTCTTTACAGATATTGAACATCTATATCCTAATGAATAGGCTAACTGTTGTATATCTTTAGCTAAACGTTCACTTTTTTGACCGATATAATAACAACCCTCATGTAAATTGCCATCTGAATCAACCAATCCTGCTAATACACTAAGGCGTATAGACTTGCTATTTTGTAGATAATCTATAGGCAAATGCTTATTGCCAATGATGCCATATTCTTTTAGCCAATTTCGTAAACAATTTGACTGTCTTTTTTCATCACTTATTGACCATACATCAGTATTATCATGATTATTACAAACTAATCCAAGTTGTTTAGCATAATTATGTAAATACACTATCACTTCTTTATCAGTATTAGTGATGTACTGGCTATCAGAATTACCATCACCAAGCCACAATCCCATGAAATAGGGATCAATTTTTACATGCTTTTCTTGTAATTCATAACCAACACGATAGCCATAACAAGTGCTACGGTAATAATCCGACTTATTTAGCCATTCATTCATGTCTATATTGCAAGTTTTCCCTTTACAGCGATAATGCATAGTATGACGCGAATTAACGGTATAAGATAATGCACGTTTTTGATGAACTGTGTACATTTTATCGCTGCCAAAATGCACATTCAATACTTCACGAGGTGTTGAATCAATCCCCATTAGCTTATCACCTACCTGTATATTATCCGCTCGTTTTAAACTACCATCATACATTCTTATCAATGTATTACAAGCTACGCATTTCCCGTGGTCACGTGCCGCTATAATGGCCAGCTTTTTATACTTCATTACTAAGTTTCCCCACTCCACGTGATGCCAATTCATCTGGAAATTAGGCAACACAGATGTAGCGAAATAGTTAAGATTAGTAATACGTAAGTTTTCTTCTACGGACGCTGTTAAATGTGGTAGGAATTGTAAGTTACTTTCTTCAATCGTTCGCCCTTCCTTACCATACAAAACTTCGTATATTTCGGAAAGCAACGCATCATACAACTTATCAATATCATCCGAATTACCACCCATTAATTCACCAAGGGCTAATTCATCTAAGTTTAGTATGATTTCTTCTGCCAATGCGTAAGTTTCTTCCAGTTTATTCAGCGTAGTAGTTTGCTGAAATGCGTTTATGCCCTTTATGGGGTTAAACAAGTCTACAGTTTGCCCTATCATAGTTCCAAGTGGAATAACTGATAAAACAATAAAAGCTGCCACAAGGACAGCTTTTATTTTCTTAAAAAACTTTTAGAATGTTGGGATTAATAGAATAACTACTTTTCAACACCTTCTTCAGCTTTAGCAACTTTCTTACGCGTTTTTTTAACAGGCTTAGTATCTGAATTTTCAGCTTCACTAAGAGTCGGAGTGGCAAGTGTTTCCGCTTTAGCCAACTGTTCTGCTTCGTAAGTCTGAACCTTCTCATTAGCATTATCGAGCATTCCCATAAGCATCTTCAGTTCTTCCATCTTTTCGGCATACAGTAAGTTGATATAATCACGCTGCATGTGAGGGCTTAACAATAACATGTATTGTGTTTGACCCTCATATTCACGAAAAGCACAAAAGCCGAATGCATACAGAGTATCCAATAACTCTTTACCACCCTTATAGCTAAGAGTAGTGGCTTCTACCACATCTTTTATGATAAACCAGCCATTCCAGTTGTTCCTACAGTGATCACGAATTGCTTCGAGCTGCAATCTGCTCATCTCACCTTCCGGGGTTGTCTGAGTAGCCATTGTATTGCGAAATTCTTGAATAGCCTTGTATTCTTTTAAATGCTGGTAAAGGTCTTCACCTTTCTTTGTAGCCATCTTGATATTGATGGGATTGTTGATGAAGTCGTGCATCTTTTGCTTTTCTTGCCACTTGATGACTTTCAACTTCGTGCGGGTATCCATTTCATTGATATCAGCACGCTCCATTACGGACACTACCACATCTGGTTTCCCCTCAAATATGGTACGAATAGACTTAACTAAGTCATTGTCCCGGCTACCTACGTATAGGATTTTCTTGATTGTTGGTTGGTTTTCCATTTTGTTATTTTAGTCGATTTTCCAGTTTGTTGAAATAATAATCAATTTGTTTAGCAAAAGTCTTGATATTAATAGCAGTTGGGATACTTCTATCCATATCAAAAGTCATCCCATCAATCATCTTCTTTTCAAAGAAGTACTGAATCATCACACCAAATTGTAATTCAGCTGGGATGTCGTGAAACTTGGTTTTAAAGAACATGGTTTTCCATTTTACACGTTCTTTATACTTGTCCATCCAATCACCAAAATCATCCATTGCATTGGGATAATGTTCACGCATCTTACCCCAGATGTTCTCTTCATTTAAGTTGTCGCCTATTTCCATTTGTTTATTGTTAGTTAAAATCTCCATTTTTTACGTGCTTTGGGGGTGTCCTGAATGCCTAAATCCCGGTCGATGACCTTCGATGTTCCCGAACCACCGCTACCGCTTAAATCCAAGGAAAATGTCTTTAAAAGCTTCCATGTGGCCAATACATCATTCATTGCTCCGTGAGCATCTGTAAGTTTAATACCCATATTCTTACAACAAGTCTTAAGCTTATAGTTAGCAGCTGGGTCATCGTGCTTAAACTTTGGCCACTTTAGTTCAGCTATTTCTAATGTATCCTTCCGAACAAATTCACCATTATTATTATCAAAGCACTTCGTCATGTCCCGACCTTCCAACTCAAAAGCACGCTTCATCATTGCTATGTCGAAACTCACGTTGTGACCACAAATTGTAGGCAAATAGATGTATTTACCGCCACCTGTTGTCGCTTGTTTACAAAACTTCTCCAAAGCATCTAAAAAGTCTGAGATGCTCATCCCCTTGTTGATTTGAGCTAAACTTACCATCGTAGCATCCAAAGCTGCTTTAGTAACTGTTAACCCATGATATGGTTTTACGAATGTAGAAAAACGGTTAATTTCAGTGAAATTTTCATCAATTATGACTGCTGCAAACTGGGTAATAGGATGCTCATCAATTGATAAGCCCCCAGTTTCGCAATCCAGTACCATCATGTTTCCTTTCATGTTAGTTCTTAACGCTGGATAAGGTCTTGAAATAATCAATAGAAAACACTGATTCAGTACGGTTGCCATTGTGGCGAACTCTCACAAATTGACGATTGTTGATTGGTTCATTTGTGAGGAAGTGAAACTGATCATTCACTACAATCACCTTTTCACCCTTTACGAGCGGAACAGGTAAATGATGATTGTGATTGGGAAGGGTCTTAACGACCAGAATTTTGGGAAGTGGTATGGGTAAATTTCTCATTTTGTGGTTGCTTGTTACTGTCTATAACTTTGATGATGGTGAAAATTCCTAAAGCGACAATAACAAGCATTACTATACCAACTAAGATTTTCTGAACCATGACTTATACAAAGGTTACTTCTGTTACAGTAAAATTGGGTGCGATTTTAGCTACAGCGAAGGTAATAAGCTTGATCTTTTTGTTTACAGGTATTTCCGTAGCAGCTATATTTAAGAATTGATCATTCTGAAACACTAAAACCATCCCACTCGCGCAATTTTCATCATCTACTACTAATACTTTTGTAGCAGCTAATTCTACCTTATTACAAGATATGAAGTCGCTCTTTAAAGTTATTTGCTCAATACAATGATTGAACTGATTAGGGGATATTGTAACATCTAATAGCACGTCCATATCAGCCTCATTAGGCATTTTAGCTTTAGTCTTTTGACCTGTTTTAGGTGTAACTGATTGATGCCGGGAAGCCATATTGGCCATCAATACAATATAAAAGTCTTTAACAACTTTATCAGTAACAGTAGGTATTTTATCGTTCCAAGCAAAATGCTGAACATTTGAATTTAGTACTGCTACTTCAATGATCATTCCCATTTCTGTGGCAGTGTCGTGAAAATCACTATACCCTACTATTTCAAATGGAGTATCCTTCATCATACGAAAGTACTTTTCAGCAATTATTGTCTTGCTTATTCCCGTTCCTCTTGCAAAAGTAAAAGTTGAAGATTGTAACCACTCCAACATTTGCTTTATTGGAGAAAGGTCTTTTTCCTGTTTTGTGTTATTTTCCATTGTTATTCTGTTGGTGGCGCATTAAATTGTAGCCGTCTTCCCGTTTTAGCGTCTGTAACTATGCTATTAGGATAAGCTACTTGTGAATAGCCATATTGCATTGGTAACAATGGATTATTTTGTACATATCCAAGTTGTTGCTCAATTGTGGCTTCCCGGCTATCTGTATCATAATTTACCACATTTTGCAATGGTAAACCTTGTATGCCTTCAAGTATGATCACATCGTCAATACTTGGATCACTTTCTTTATTTATTAACATATTTTTACAGGTTAATCCTCATCATCGTAATAGAAATCATCATCTTCCTCATCCCACTCATCATCATCGTCTTGTTCATAGTTGATGTGACCATCACGTTCTTCTATTTCATCTTCATCATCTCGTGGATCAATTTTAATAAAGTTTTCCATAACCGCTTGATTTTTAATAATTTTCGTTTATATAAACTGTTATTGTAAATAACTGGCCAAACAGCACTTGGATTGCGCTTAAATTGAACATTCCAAATACACATCATTACATCAGCTAACCTTGGATTAATTTCTGTAATTTCATATTGGTCTTCAACTATTTCATCTTCTTCATAGCTATTGTCGATACGCTTGTGCTTCTTCTTTTTAGTGTGAAAGTTCTCTTGAGCAAATATTGCTTTTTCTTGTATTGTTTTAGGTTGTAAGGAAAGTTGAAAACCACAATGAAGACAATTTGTATATTGCATATTCATATACATAGTGATTTGCTTTTCACCACAATTTGGACATCTTCCTGCTGCTATATAGAGCTTACTACCTAAATTTTCCTGTATCCATAACAAATCTCTTATACCTTGTTCGTCAATAAAACCCGGTATAGAATGCCCTTCGTTCAACAATTCATCTGGAGAAAATAGGTATAAACCACCATTAACCATTGCCATAACACAAATAACGCTGATCAGGCAACTGACAAATAAGACTTCCCGTATTTATTGCGTACAAACTTACGAATATAATGTATTATAGTTTTCACTGACCCGCATGGAATACCAACAACTGCTGCGGTTTCCTCATACCCTAATTCATTAATAAAGTGTTCCTGAAACACTTCTTTGTATTTGGGTGGCTTGGTTTCTAAAAACTCATTAATAGCCTTAAGCACGTCCTTTAAAGCATCCTTATGGGCAAGATTTGGTTGTTCAGTAGACCTACTATTATCAGCTACATCGTACACTGTTTCAATATCAATCATTGGCATGTATCGTTCCTTACGATATATATTGATACAATGATTTTTAGCTATTGTGTATATGAAGCCATGTATTTGAGACCCGAAATCAGAAAATTTGTCTTTGTACTTTTCAGAATATTTTACAAGACAAGCACAAGTGTGAGAGAATATCTCATCGTGGTCATATTGAAACGTCGCAGCTGCGCGGTTCGTAATTGTACGAACTTTCTTTAGGTTATTTTGTATCAATAAAAGAAATGGGTTGGTGATTAATGAGCGTGCCTTGAGGCAACCTCAACCCTCTCCCTTAGTAGCCCGACTTTCACGCTTTTTCAGCGTGCTGCCTTTCAGTTTTTCAGGAACCACAAACTCAGTAATATGAAACTTGTAATATTCTGCTATTTTCCTGACCATATTCATGCTTACACCACCACGACCTGTTTCAATATAACCAACCAATACATCTGAACAACCAATGGCGTTAGCTATTTCCCGCTGTGAACGCTTGCCGCGAAGTTTTTGTGCAACCTTGAAGAAGTCCAAGTTTGTACCAGACATTTTAATGGTCTCAGTAGGCAATTTTTCCACTACTAAGCCTTTCACAGTGTGACCTTCCCCATTCTTGATAGTTTCTTTAGCTTGCGACAAAATATCACCATAACCAGAGTCAGTAGGTGAAACTTTATAGACATTCCCATTAAGTCCTTCCAATTGAGTTACAATAGGTTGTTCAAGCGGCACAAATGGAACATCTTGATCTTTCTTAACATCTACTAATTCTTCAGCAGTGCCGTCTAATAAAGCCAAAGTCATTCTAAGACGTGTAAGTTCACCTTCGTGAAACTCAATAAGGTCTTTACACATGTCGATCATGGCTTCCTTAATCTGCTCTGGGGTAGGCTTGTTGTTCATCTGATTCGTTGTTTAAGGTGTCTTCTTTTACTGTTTTTAACTCTATTGGCTTGGCTGTCTCGAATATCACCCCACAATCTTGTAATCGCATTCTCAACAACTCATAGGCTTCATTACGTAATTCTTCAGTTGGATAGCTGAACACTTCCTCATAAGGTGGAACAGCCATCTGCAGCGTCAGCTTAAAATCCACTCCGCTGCTATATTTAGTGGTCGTGGATTGTGACCGCTTGAAGCGCATAAAATCCCTCGCTAAGAAAGTAACGTCTTCAAACTCAATAAATAAGCGTCTCAGTTTATTACGTGGTGAACTGCTCTCGTCCTCAGCGTGATTGTTATCACTTTCGCTTTCTGCCATCAGTTTTCAGTTTGGTTGAAGCAGCTTTCAAGTATACAATTCTACCCAATTTAACCTTGCGGTGCTTCTCCACGTCAGCTAAGGTCACATTGATTTGTTCTAAAATGGTTTTAAAGGGCTGAAAGAAGTTGAGTTTCATAGTGATTGCTTGTCCCACAATATCAACGTCCCCATTATTCAACACCTCTACAAATTCATTATCTTTTGTCAACTCTTGTAACTTACGTACAATAAAGAAGCCAAAATTACCCAAAAAAGGAATTTCATACCCTTTCTTGTAATTCTGCTCCAATATGTAAGAATTGACATTATA